>Ga0209495_1001632_pt1 | contig 15492 bp, 11 predicted proteins | sample EN1Hudsemesocosm_FD_184629 | JGI IMG/M metagenome (GOLD analysis project Ga0209495, IMG submission 184629) | Methane-oxidizing microbial communities from mesocosms in the Hudson Canyon - EN1E Hudson Canyon (SPAdes) (version 2) | ecosystem: Environmental > Aquatic > Marine > Cold seeps | place... | reverse complement strand
TAGTAATACCACGCTCTCTTTCTTCTGGCGCGTTATCAATATCTGCAAAAGACTTGGCAGCACCACCTTGAGCTTCAGCCATTACTTTTGTAATTGCTGCTGTCAATGTTGTTTTACCATGATCTACATGACCAATTGTACCCACATTTACATGTGGCTTAGTCCGTTCAAATTTCTCTTTAGCCATTACGCCTCTACCTCAATTAACTATATATATATTTATTATCTTGTTTTACTTATGACTGCATCAGTCACATTATTCGGTGTTTCTGCATATCGGGAGAACTCCATAGAGTACGTTGCTCTCCCCTGCGTTGCAGAACGCAAATCTGTTGCATAGCCAAACATCTCAGCTAATGGCACTTCGGCATTAATAATCTTGCCGCCTGCCGAATCTTCCATCCCACTTACAAGGCCACGTCGACGGTTTAAATCGCCCATAACGTCACCCATATAATCTTCCGGGGTAACAACCTCAATTTTCATGACAGGCTCTAAGAGAGCTGGATCAGCCTCTAGCGCACCGTTTCTAAACCCAAGTGAGCCAGCAACTTTAAACGCCATCTCATTTGAATCCACATCATGATAAGAACCATCAAACAATGTAACCTTGACATCTTCTACAGGGTAGCCCGCTATTACACCATTTTTCATCTGCTCTTGTATACCTTTATCTACAGATGAAATAAATTCTTTAGGAACAGAACCACCTACAATGGCATTTTCAAAGGCGTAACCAGTACCGGCTTTCTGAGGCTCCAAACGTAACCACACATGACCATACTGACCTTTACCACCACTTTGGCGCACAAATTTACCTTCCGCTTCAACTGTTTTACCAATTGTTTCACGGTAAGCAACTTGAGGTGCACCAACATTTGCTCCAACACTGAATTCACGCTTCAAACGATCAACGATGATGTCTAAGTGAAGTTCACCCATACCAGCAATAATTGTTTGAGCAGATTCTTCATCTGTACTAACTCTAAAAGAAGGATCTTCTTTAGCTAGTTTACCCAGTGCAATACCCATTTTTTCTTGATCGACTAGTGTTCTTGGCTCAATTGCTACAGAAATAACCGGTTCAGGGAATTCCATGCGTTCAAGCGTGATCCTGTCATCAATTGAACATAAAGTATCGCCAGTTGTTGTATCTTTTAAACCAATAGCAGCTGCAATATCACCGGCGCGTACTTCAGTAATTTCTTCACGGCTATTACTATGCATTTGCACAATACGGCCTATTCGTTCTTTCTTACCTTTAACTGGGTTGTAAACGGCATCGCCTGATTTTAAAACACCAGAATAAACTCGAAAGAATGTTAGGGTTCCAACAAAAGGGTCTGTTGCAATTTTAAATGCTAAAGAAGCAAAAGCTTCATCATCACTTGCAGTACGCGTACCTTCAGATTCATTCTTATCATCTAAAATACCTGATATTGCAGGTACATCGAGTGGTGATGGCATATATTCAACAACAGCATCAAGCATAGCTTGAACGCCTTTATTCTTGAAGGCCGAGCCACAAAATGTAGGAACGATTTGGTTTGATATTGTTTGAAGGCGAATACCTTCTTTGATGTCTTGTTCTGAAAGCGTACCTGTTTCCAGGTATTTATCCATTAACTCTTCATTTGCTTCTGCAGCAGCTTCAATGAGTTGCTCTCTAAACATCTCACATTCATCGAGCATGTCTGGAGCAATATCACGTGCTTCATAGGTCACACCTAAGTCAACATCATCCCAATAGATTGCTTTCATACGAATGAGGTCAACAAGACCTTCAAATTCGTCTTCAGCACCAATTGGTAACTGCATCGGAACTGGGTTAGCACCCAAGCGATCTTTGATTTGTTCGATAACACGAAGGAAGTCAGCACCAGAGCGATCCATCTTATTGATGAATGCCATACGAGGTACTTGATATTTATTAGCTTGTCGCCATACTGTTTCAGATTGTGGTTCAACACCACCAACAGCACAGAAGACTGCAACGGCACCATCTAAAACACGTAGTGAACGTTCAACTTCAATAGTGAAGTCAACGTGACCTGGTGTATCAATGATATTGATGCGATGCTCAGGGAATTGTTTATCCATGCCAGACCAGAAACAGGTAGTAGCAGCAGAGGTGATAGTTATACCACGCTCCTGCTCCTGCTCCATCCAGTCCATAGTGGCAGCGCCGTCATGAACTTCACCGATCTTATGAGATATTCCCGTATAGAATAGCACGCGCTCAGTTGTCGTAGTTTTACCTGCGTCAATATGAGCCATGATACCGATGTTCCGGTATCGATCTATAGGTGTGCTTCGCGCCACAATCGGTACTCTATAAGTTAATAAATATTGTTAAAGAACGGTGTTCGGTGTTACTGCTTGTACAGACTTAAGGCCACAAAGGACCTTAAGCTTAAAAACGGAAGTGAGAAAACGCCTTGTTAGCATCAGCCATACGGTGAGTATCTTCTTTCTTCTTAACTGCTGTGCCTTTACTATCAAATGCATCGCCAAGTTCACCAGCTAAACGCATTGACATAGATTTTTCACCACGTTTACGTGCAGCTTCTGACAACCAACGCATTGCTAAAGCAACACGACGTTCAGGACGCACTTCAACAGGCACTTGGTAAGTAGCACCACCAACACGACGAGATTTAACTTCAACCATTGGGCTAATGTTATCTAGTGCTTGTTGGAATATTTCTAAACCACTTGTACCTTTGCTTTCAGCAACTGAATCCAATGCATCATAAGCAATTTTTTCTGCTATTGATTTCTTACCATCTTTCATGATGACATTGATGAATTTTGCTAATCCGATGTTTGAAAACTTTGGATCTGGCAATACTTCGCGTTTGGCAACTACCCTTCTTCTTGGCATTTATCTTTCCTAATTCTTAATTATATTAGACGTGTTAAACGACTATTATTTTGGACGCTTTGCGCCGTATTTAGAACGACCTTGACGTCGTGCAACTACACCAGATGTATCTAATGCGCCACGAACTGTGTGATAACGTACACCCGGTAAATCTTTAACACGACCACCACGGATTAACACCACACTATGCTCTTGCAAGTTATGGCCTTCACCACCGATGTATGATGTTACTTCGAAACCATTTGTTAAACGTACACGAGCTACTTTACGCATCGCTGAGTTAGGTTTCTTAGGTGTGGTTGTGTATACACGAGTACATACACCACGACGTTGAGGACAAGCCTGCAATGCCGGTACATTATTCTTTTTCTTCTGCTTCAATCTAGGTTTACGAACCAATTGATTAATTGTTGCCATTGAAATTACAGCCTTACATATTCTATATGGTATATGAGCGATTTAAACACACCGCTATACCTGGTAAAGTCGGGATTCTCAAACGAGGGTGCCCGACAAAGAGGAGGAATTCTACTACTTAATCAACTATTGATCAAGATATCTTTTCACTTCAAGAAACTAACGTCACTCTAGACTAATTTAGGTTTATATCTAACGTCCTATTAATAGGACGTTAGATAATTATACCCACTATTCTAGTACAGTCCATATAAGCCAGGACTGAAACATTTTATTCTACGATGCGCTTTCTGTAGCCTCAGTATTATCATCAGCTTCTACAACAGCTGCTGCTTTTTTCTTTTTCTTCTCAACTACCGGTGCATCATCTGCATGACGCTTACGGTAACGTTCTTTATGGTAAGCCAAACCCGTACCTGCAGGAATTAAACGTCCTACAATTACGTTTTCTTTCAGACCACGTAGAGGATCACGTTTTCCAGTTACAGCAGCATCTGTCAAGACACGTGTTGTTTCTTGGAACGATGCAGCAGATATAAATGAATCTGTTGCAAGTGATGCTTTAGTGATACCTAATAGCATATGAGTAAATTCTGCTTCAAGTTTATCTTCAGCACGCATTTTGTCATTAGCTTCTAATATCGTGTCATGTTCAACTTGCTCACCACGAAGGAATGTTGTATCGCCACCTGACGTAATTTCTACCTTACGCAACATTTGACGCACAATAACTTCGATGTGTTTATCGTTGATTTTTACACCTTGTAATCGATAAACTTCTTGCACTTCAGCAACCATATAGTTGGCTAATGCAAAGATGCCTTTTAGACGTAAGATGTCATGCGGATCTTCTGGTCCATCAACAACCATTTCACCTTTTTCGATATGCTCACCTTCAAACACAGAAACGTGACGCCATTTTGGAATTAATTCCTCATGAACCTCACCCTCTTTAGGTGTAATAACTAAACGTTGTTTACCTTTTGTTTCTTTACCGAAACTAATCGTACCGGTGATTTCTGCCATCAAAGCAGGATCTTTTGGCTTACGAGCTTCGAATAAATCAGCAACACGAGGTAGACCACCGGTGATATCACGCGTTTTACTACTTTCCTGTGGAATACGAGCAAGTACGTCACCGATACCTACTTCAGCACCGTCAGCAACGGTTACAATCGCACCACCAGGTAAGAAGTACTGGGCAGGAATATCTGTTCCGATAATAAATACATCATTACCATCACTATCAACCAGCTTAACCATAGGACGCATATCTTTGGCAGCCGTACTACGCTGTTTAGGTTCACGAACAATCAAGCTTGTTAAACCTGTTACTTCATCGACTTGTTTATCAACAGTAACACCTTCAATTAAGTCTTTTAACTCAACACTACCGCTTACTTCTGTTACAACTGGATGGGTATGCGGGTCCCATGTGGCAATAACCTGTCCTGCTTCTACTGCCTCATTGTCGGCTACAGTAATTTCAGAACCATATGGGATCTTATAACGTTCACGCTCACGACCATTTTCATCGATAAGGTGTAACTCACCTGAACGAGAAACCGCAATAAACTTACCACTTGAATGTTTTACAGACTTAACATTATGGAAACGAATAGTACCGTTGAACTTCAGAGCAACTGAGTTATCAGCAGCTGTTCGTGATGCAGCACCACCGATATGGAAAGTACGCATTGTTAACTGTGTACCTGGCTCACCGATTGATTGCGCCGCGATAACACCGACAGCTTCACCTTGATTGATGATATGACCGCGACCTAAATCACGACCGTAACATGCAGCACAGACACCATGACGAGATTCACAGGTAATTGCTGAACGAACTAGTACTTCATCAATACCCGCTTTTTCTAATCGAACAACATCTGCTTCATCCATTAATGTACCGGCGGCAATAACAACATCTGTTCCATTCGTTGCCATTACATCAATTGCCACTACACGACCTAGTACACGCTCACCTAATGGCTCAACAACATCACCACCTTCAATGATAGGTGACATATTTACGCCATCTTCGGTACCACAATCTTCTTCAATAACAACAAGATCTTGAGATACATCTACTAGACGACGAGTTAAGTAACCCGAGTTCGCAGTTTTCAATGCTGTATCGGCCAAACCTTTACGAGCACCATGAGTAGAGATAAAGTATTGAAGTACGTCTAAACCTTCACGGAAGTTCGCCGTGATTGGTGTTTCGATGATAGAACCATCTGGTTTTGCCATCAAACCACGCATACCCGCTAACTGACGAATCTGTGCCGCAGAACCACGCGCACCAGAATCAGCCATCATGTAGATAGAGTTCATAGATTGCTGTTCAACTTCATTGCCATCTGCATCAATAACAGTGTCAGCACCAAGGCCGTCCATCATCGCATTAGCAATTTGATCATTGGTACGAGACCAGATATCGATAATCTTATTGTAACGTTCACCGTCTGTTACCAAACCTGAAGCATATTGCGTTGCAATCTCTTCAACTTCAGCTTCAGCTGCAGCAAGAATATCTGCTTTAGCCGCTGGGATAACCATATCATCAACACCAACCGAAGCACCTGATTTAGTTGCTTGACTGAAGCCTAGATACATCAATTGGTCAGCAAAAATAACAGTATCTTTAAGACCTAAAGCTCGGTAACTCTTGTTGATTAAATCGGCCAATGCTTTTTTTGTCATTGAGCGATCAACAGATGAGAAAGGCAAACCTTTTGGAACAATACCAAATAAGATTGCACGACCTACTGTTGTTTCAACACGAATTGTTTTGTTTTGCTCTGGCTCAGGTAATGTCACGTCTGTTTCATCAAGACGAACCGTTATTTGAGCATGTAATGCTACTTCTTTATTATCATAGGCACGTTTTAATTCTGCTAAGTTAGCAAATTTAAGACCTTCACCTTTAGCATTCACAAGCACACGCGTCATGTAATACAAACCCAATACCACGTCTTGTGATGGGATGATTACAGGTTCGCCATTGGCTGGCGACAAAATGTTATTTGTTGCCATCATCAATGCACGAGCTTCTAATTGAGCTTCCAATGATAATGGAACATGGACCGCCATTTGGTCACCATCAAAATCGGCGTTAAACGCGCCACAAACTAAAGGATGAAGCTGAATCGCTTTACCTTCAATTAGTAATGGTTCAAATGCTTGGACACCTAATCTATGTAATGTTGGTGCACGGTTTAACATGATTGGATGTTCACGAATCACATCTTCAAGAATATCCCAAACTTCTGGACCTTCACGTTCAACCATTTTCTTAGCAGCTTTAATAGTTGTCGCTAAGCCTAGGCGCTCTAATTTTCCATATACAAATGGCTTGAAAAGTTCCAATGCCATTTTCTTTGGTAAACCACATTGGTGTAATTTCAAGTATGGTCCAACAACGATTACTGAACGACCAGAGTAATCGACACGTTTACCTAATAAGTTTTGACGGAAACGACCTTGCTTACCTTTGATCATGTCTGCCAATGATTTCAATGGCATACGGTTTGTACCCGTAATAGCACGACCACGACGACCATTATCTAATAAAGCATCAACAGATTCTTGCAACATACGTTTTTCATTACGTACGATGATATCTGGTGCATTTAGATCTAATAAACGTTTTAGACGATTATTACGGTTAATAACACGACGGTAAAGATCATTAAGATCAGACGTTGCAAAACGACCACCATCAAGTGGTACTAACGGACGTAAATCAGGTGGAAGGATAGGAAGTACTTCCATCACCATCCATTCTGGTTTGTTGCCAGAATTAATGAATGCTTCCATTAATTTTAAACGTTTAGTTAATTTTTTGATCTTAGTTTCAGACTTTGTTGCACCCATATCTTCACGGATACTTTCACATTCTTTTTCTAAGTCCATATTACGTAATAAATGCTGAACAGCTTCAGCACCCATACGCGCATCAAATTCATCGCCATATTCTTCAACAGCATTTAAGTAGGTTTCATCAGACATTAACTGACCCACTTCTAGAGTAGTCATGCCTGGGTCTACAACCATAAATGCTTCAAAATACAATACACGTTCAATATCACGTAATGTCATATCTAAGAATAAAGAAATACGTGATGGTAATGATTTCAAGAACCAAATATGAGCAACGGGACTTGCTAATTCAATATGAGCCATACGCTCACGTCGAACTTTAGCAACAGTTACTTCAACACCACATTTTTCACAGATAACACCGCGATGTTTTAGACGTTTGTATTTACCACATAAACATTCGTAATCTTTAACTGGGCCAAAGATTTTGCAACAGAATAAACCTTCACGTTCTGGTTTAAATGTACGGTAGTTAATTGTTTCTGGCTTTTTAACTTCACCGAATGACCATGATCTCACCATTTTTGGTGAGGCTAGGCCAATTCGAATAGCATCAAACTCATCTGATGGGGTTTGTTGCTTTAACAGATTAAGTAAGTCTTTCATGTTTCTTTCTCCGCTGCCGTATTACCGGCAATAGTTTGATTATCTTTTACTAACTTTAGAATTAAAAATTAACTTAGTCTTCGACTAAATCAATATCAATACCCAGAGAACGAATCTCATGCGTTAGAACTTTGAAGGATTCAGGCATGCCTGCATCCATACGATAATCACCATCGACAATGTTTTTATAGATCCGAGTACGACCTTGAACATCATCTGATTTCACAGTTAACATTTCTTGAAGAGTATAAGCTGCACCATAAGCTTGTAGTGCCCATACTTCCATCTCACCAAATCGCTGACCACCAAACTGGGCTTTACCACCTAATGGCTGTTGCGTTACTAGGCTGTAAGGACCAGTAGAACGAGCATGCATTTTGTCATCAACTAAGTGATTCAATTTCAACATGTGCATGTAACCAACTGTTACTGGACGTTCAAACTCATCACCAGTACGGCCATCAATAAGCGTTGCTTGACCACTACGTGGTAAACCCGCTAATTCAAGCATATCTTTGATTTCAGTTTCTTTCGCGCCGTCAAATACAGGGGTTGCCATTGGCACACCACCACGTAAGTTTCCAGCTAACTCAACAACTTCTTCATCAGATAAAGAGTCTAAGTCTTCTTGTTTACCACTTGTGTTGTAAACCTTAGCCAAGAACTCACGAATTTCAGCCATTTCACGCTTTTCATCTAACATATCAGCGATCTTGAAGCCTAGACCTTTAGCAGCCCAACCCAAGTGAATCTCAAGAACCTGACCGATATTCATACGTGACGGTACACCCAATGGGTTCAATACGATATCAACAGGACGACCATCAGCAGTGTAAGGCATGTCTTCTACAGGTACGATGTTTGAAATAACACCTTTATTACCGTGACGACCCGCCATTTTATCACCAGGCTGAATACGACGTTTAACAGCTAAGAAAACCTTAACCATACGTTGAACACCAGCTTGCAAATCATGACCTGAAATCAATTTATTTTTCTTGATTTCAAACTGATCATCCATATCTTGACGATATTGTTTGATTTGCACTGAAGATTGCTCAAGTTGTGCATTCAAAGTTTCAGATTCCATTTGAATCTCAAACCATTTTGAGTGCTCAAGTTTGCTTAAGTAACTCTTCGTTACGTTAGCGCCCTTATCTAAACCTGGTGCTTTAACAGCAGCTTTACCTGTTAATGATCTTTCTAAACGAGAGAAAACGTCATCAACAATAATACGGTGCTGATCTTTCAAATCTGCACGTACTTTATCAAGCTCAGCTTTTTCAATTGCAATAGCACGTTCATCCTTATCAACACCTTCACGAGTGAAGACTTGAACATCGATAACAGTACCAAATGTGCTTGTAGGAACACGTAAAGAAGAATCTTTAACGTCTGCCGCTTTCTCACCAAAGATTGCACGGAGTAATTTTTCTTCCGGTGTTAATTGAGTTTCACCTTTAGGTGTTACTTTACCAACTAAGATGTCACCCGGTTTAACTTCAGCGCCAACGTAAACGATACCTGACTCATCTAATTTAGATAAAGCGCCTTCGCTTACATTTGGAATATCACTAGTGATTTCCTCAGTACCTAATTTAGTATCACGTGCTAAACAGTTTAATTCTTGGATATGAATGGTTGTAAAGCGATCTTCTTTTACAACACGTTCAGAAACTAAAATTGAATCCTCAAAGTTATAACCATTCCAAGGCATAAATGCGATTAGCATATTTTGACCTAGGGCAAGCTCACCTTTATCTGTTGATGGACCATCAGCAAGGATATCGCCTTTAGCAATCTCGTCACCTGGTTTAACTAATGGGCGCTGGTTAATACATGTACTTTGATTTGAGCGGGCATATTTAATCAAAGTGTAGATATCTACACCTGAATCAGCATCACCTGCTTCAGCATCATTAACACGAATAACAACACGGCTAGCATCAACTGAATCTACAATACCACCACGTTTAGCAACAACCATTACACCAGAGTCACGTGCTACAGCACGCTCCATACCAGTACCTACAATTGGCTTCTCAGCACGTAATGTAGGAACAGCTTGACGTTGCATGTTTGATCCCATCAAGGCACGGTTAGCATCATCATGTTCTAAGAATGGAATCAATGACGCAGCAACAGATACAACCTGTCTTGGCGATACATCCATATACTGAACTTGATCAGCAGGCATCAATGAAAATTCATTTTTATGACGACATGGCACCATATTATCTTGAATGACATTTTTATCATCTAAGTTAATAGTTGCTTGGGCAATTTTAAAATCACCTTCATCAATCGCTGATAAATACTCAATATCAGATGTTGCTTGACCATCTACCACTTTACGGTATGGCGTTTCAATAAAGCCATATTCATTGGTACGAGCGTAAACAGCTAGAGAGTTGATCAAACCGATGTTTGGACCCTCAGGTGTTTCGATAGGACATACACGACCGTAATGAGTTGGATGTACGTCACGAACTTCAAAACCAGCACGTTCACGTGTTAAACCACCGGGGCCTAACGCTGAAACACGACGTTTATGAGTTACTTCAGATAAAGGATTATTTTGATCCATGAACTGAGACAATTGGCTTGAACCAAAGAACTCTTTGATTGCGGCTGCAACAGGTTTTGCATTGATTAATTGCTGTGGCATTAAGCCTTCAGATTCTGCAATACTTAAACGTTCACGAACAGCACGTTCAACTCGAACTAAACCAACACGGAATTGGTTTTCTGCCATCTCACCGACACTACGTACACGACGATTACCAAGGTGATCGATATCATCAACAACACCGTTACCATTACGAATCGAAACTAATTCAAGCAATACATCAAGAATATCTTGTTTTGATAAAGTGCCTTCACCTTCAACTTCTTCTGTACCTAAACGACGGTTAAACTTCATGCGACCTACAGCCGATAAGTCATAACGCTCGCTCGTAAAGAATAAATTCTTGAATAAGTTATTCGCAGAATCTTCTGTTGGTGGCTCACCCGGACGCATCATACGGTAGATTTCAACTTTAGCTTCTAATACGCTTTTAGTTTCATCTAGACGTAATGTATCCGAAATATATGGACCTTTATCTAAGTCATTCGAATAAATAACTTCAATAGTCGATACATCAAACCTTTCAAACGTTTCTAGTACTTCTTCTGTAATTTCATCATTCGCTGACAGTAATAATTCACCGCTGTCTGTGTCGATCAAATCTTTAGAAATAACACGACCTAATAAATAGCTCGCAGGAACCGTTAGTGATGTCATTTCCGCTTTGTTCATTTGACGAACATGACGACCTGTAATTTGGTTATCAGCTTCTACTAGTACATCACCATTTGGTAATGTTATATCGCAAGGTACTGTTTGGCCACGTAGACGTTGAGGATCAAGAGTTAATTCAAACTCATCACCTTTCTTAGTGAACGTATCATGATCGAAGAAAATATCTAAGATCTCTTCATTTGTATATTCAAGTGCTCGTAATAAAACAGTAGCTGGCAGTTTACGACGACGATCGATACGAACAAAGACACCGTCTTTGTGATCAAATTCAAAGTCAAGCCACGAGCCACGGTAAGGAATTACGCGTGCATTAAATAAAATCTTACCAGATGAATGTGATTTACCTTTATCACTATCAAAGAATACACCCGGAGAACGGTGTAACTGAGAAACGATGACGCGCTCAGTACCGTTGATGACAAAGTTTCCTTTCTCCGTCATTAATGGGATTTCGCCCATATATACTTCCTGATCTTTAATCTCTTTAACTACTTTAGATTTTGCAGGTGCATCTTTATCATAAATGACAAGACGCATTTTTACTCTTAGAGGTGCAGCATAAGTCACACCACGAAGTTGACACTCTTTCACGTCAAATGATGGTGTACCCAAGCGATAGCTGACGTATTGTAACTCAGCCTTGCCTGTGTGACTTTTAATAGGAAGAACAGAACTAAACGCCGCATGTAAGCCTCTAGAAGCGCGTTCATCTGCAGAAATACCTTGTTGTAAGAATTCCTGATAAGAATCCACTTGCGTAGCAATCAGGTTAGGAACATTCAAGATACTTGGGCGTTTGCCAAAATCTTTACGAATCCGTTTTTTCTCGGTAAACGTATAAGCCATTTATTACACCTCAGAGATTATCCCAACTCCACACAAAATGGTGAATATTAGGATTGTAATATTGTATTCGGTGGTCAGAGAAAACTTAGCTGACCAGTAACGGAAAAAGGCCGGTGGTTAAAACCACCAGCCAGTTTCTATATCGCGACGAGTGTTTTGTCGCGATCGGAGCAGAGCTTACTTAAGTTCAGCAGCCGCACCAGCTTCTTCAAGTTGTTTAACAACATCTTCAGCTTCAGCTTTTTCAGCGCCTTCTTTAATTGTTGCAGGTACGCCTTCAACCATGTCTTTAGCTTCTTTCAAGCCAAGACCAGTGATGCCACGTACTGCTTTGATAACTTTAACTTTGTTATCACCAAAGCTTGTCATTACAACGTCAAACTCAGTTTGTTCAGCGGCAGCAGCACCACCAGCGTCGCCGCCAGCGGCAGCAGCAGCTACAGGAGCAGCAGCAGTTACGCCGAATTTTTCTTCCATTGCTTCGATTAAATCAACAACTTCAACTACAGTCATGTTAGAAATCGCTTCTAAGATATCGTCTTTAGATACAGCCATTTTATTTTCCTATTTCTTGCTTACAGAATTAATTTATACAGTTCAAATTCAAAGATGAATTTAAGCTGCTTCTTTAGCGTCGCGGACAGCCGCGAGCGTACGAACCATTTTGCTAGTCGGTGCAACCAAAGTACGAACAAATTTCTCAACCGGTGCTTTCATAGTACCCATAAGGATAGCAATTGCTTGATCCTTAGTAGGCATTTTAGCTAGTTTCTCAATATCTGAAGAAGGTAATAATTTACCGCCTAGAGAAACCATTTTGATTTCGAGTTTATCGTTTTCTTTGGCAAAAGCGCCCATAACACGTGCTACAGCACCTGGATCTTCTTGCGAAAAACCAAATACTAGAGGTCCAGTCATTCCATCCTGCATGCAGGCGAAATCAGTACCCTCTACGGCACGTTTTGCTAACGTATTTCGTACAACACGTAAATAAACATTTTCATTACGTGCCGCGATACGTAGCTCAGTCATGTCTGAAACAGACAAACCATGATATTCAGCTGCGACAGCAGAATATGCAGTGGTTGCTACTTCAGCGACTTCAGCAACTACGGCTTTCTTACCTTCAAGATTCATTGCCACCTAAGTTACCCTCCTTAGGATCACTATCTAAAATAGTGATGGTTGCTAAAAAGAAAGAGGAAACTCCTCTTTCACCGTTACGGCATTCAACATCAGAAATTCTGTAGCTGAACCCGTCTGCGTAGGCCAATTACACGAGTGTAATTGATTAAACTCACATACCTACGGTCTTAGACAACTCGCACTTAAAGTACGAGTGGTCCAAATTTTTTATATCAACTGTTATTTAACAGAGATAAATGATTTATCAAGAGTAAGACCTGCACCCATTGTGCTAGATACGCTTACTTTTTTGAAGTATGTACCTTTAGCTGAGCTTGGCTTTAACTTGTTTAGATCATCAAGTAATGCTTCAAGATTTTGACGTAAAGCAGCCACTTCAAAACTAGCATTACCGATTGGACAATGGATGATACCGGCTTTATCTGTGCGGTAACGTACTTGACCTGATTTAGCGTTTTTAACTGCTTCGGCAACGTTTGGTGTAACTGTACCCACTTTAGGGTTAGGCATTAAACCACGTGGGCCTAATACTTGACCTAATGTACCAACGATACGCATTGCATCTGGTGAAGCAATAACAACATCAAAATCCATGTTACCTGCTTTAATAGATTCTGCTAAATCTTCAAAACCAACAATATCAGCACCAGCTGCTGTTGCAGCTTCTGCATTAGCACCTTGTGCAAATACAGCAACACGTACAGTTTTACCTGTACCGTTTGGCAATACTGTTGAACTACGTACAACTTGATCAGATTTACGAGAATCTACACCCAAGTTAACAGCAACATCAATTGATTCAACAAACTTAGCCGATGCATTCTCTTTAATGAACGCTAGAGCTTCATCGATTTGATGAGCAGAACCAGCTTCAAGTTTCTCACGGATCGCAAGACCTCTTTTACCCATAGCAGCCATTATTCAACACCCTCTGTATTCAAACCCATGCTACGTGCAGTACCAGCGATTGTTCTCACTGCAGCATTCATATCCGCGGCTGTAAGATCAGGCTGTTTAGTCGTTGCAATTTCTTCTAACTGTGCACGTGTAACAGTCCCAACTTTTTCAGTATTTGGACGGCCACTACCACTTTTAAGACCAGCAGCTTTTAAAAGCAATACTGCAGCAGGTGGTGTTTTTGTAATGAATGTAAAGCTTTTATCATTAAATACTGTAATCACAACAGGAACAGGTAAACCTGATTCCAAGCTTTGTGTCTTAGCATTAAATGCTTTACAGAATTCCATGATATTTACACCATGCTGACCCAATGCTGGACCAACAGGAGGACTTGGATTTGCCGCACCAGCTGGAACTTGCAGCTTGATGTAGGCATCTATTTTTTTAGCCATTTTATTCTCCTAAACGGGTTCAAACGCCTTTCGGCTCCCCAAAACATCAGACTTACTAGGTTTAACCCTTAGCTACCTGACCAAATTCGAGTTCAACTGGTGTAGAGCGACCAAAGATGACCACCTCAACACGCATTGTACTTTTTTCGTAATTAACTTCTTCAACAACACCAGTGAAATCATTGAAAGGTCCATCAGTAACACGGACAACTTCACCAGGTTCAAATAAGACTTTAGGTCTTGGACTATCAACACCTTCTTGTACACGCTGAAGAATCTGTTCTGCTTCAGCTTCCGTAATTGGTGCAGGATGAGTACCAGAGCCACCAATAAAACGAAGTACACGAGGAATGTCATTCACCACATGCCATGTTTCATCATCCATTTCCATGAATACTAAAACATAACCAGGGAAAAACTTTCGCTCACTGCGACGTTTTTGACCTTCACGCATTTCAACAACTTCTTCAGTTGGAACTAATACTTCACCGAATTTATCTTCTAATTCGAATCGTTCAATTCGCTCTTCTAAAGAACGTTTAACTTGCGCTTCAAAACCAGAAAAAGCTTGAATTACATACCACTGCTTACTCATATCCAAACCTTTTATTATGCTACTAGAGTGCCCACTGCCCAACCCAGCATTGAATCAACAGCCCACAACATTAATGCTGCGACCATCACCATCAATATTACTAACATTGTCGTTTGCACTGTTTCTTGGCGCGTCGGCCAAACAACTTTGCGTACTTCTACTTGAGTATCGCGCACATAACTTAATGCTGTTGAACCAACAGCTGTACGTGATGCAATAAACAAAGAAAGCCCGGCTGCAGCTAGCAAACCAAGCACTCTTAACAACGTAGAATACTCTGCGTAGTTATAAAACAAAGCAATCGCAGACGCCATGATGACGACTGCGATAATCATTTTGATATTATCTGCCATTATATATTCTTACGTTATCAATCTTTATGAAAACAAGAATGGCAGGCCAGGAGGGAATCGAACCCCCAACCTACGGTTTTGGAGACCGTCGCTCTGCCAATTGA
>Ga0209495_1001627_pt1 | contig 15518 bp, 12 predicted proteins | sample EN1Hudsemesocosm_FD_184629 | JGI IMG/M metagenome (GOLD analysis project Ga0209495, IMG submission 184629) | Methane-oxidizing microbial communities from mesocosms in the Hudson Canyon - EN1E Hudson Canyon (SPAdes) (version 2) | ecosystem: Environmental > Aquatic > Marine > Cold seeps | place... | reverse complement strand
AGCCATAGAGTTCGTCACGGATTTGTGTAACGTCTGAGGCTTTAATGATTACTTCTGTGTGCTTGGTTACTATGTCCGTGTGTCGTGTTTCAGAATCAGCACGAACACCGTCAGCATAAGCTTTGGTTACCGCGTCATTATCATCAGTAGGATTAGGAAGATTAGTTAAGCGTTTACCTTCAGAATCGAAGACACCGCTGGGTGTTAATTTGATGGTATTGTCTGCTGCGTCAAAGGCTTCTTGAGCTAAGTGGAATATTTGACCACTGTCAGCATCAAGAGCAGCTTCTGTCAGTACAGAGCCATCTTGGAAATCAACCTCACGCTGGGCGCGGTTGGTTAAACGTCTTATGTCCACTACACTTCCGTTAGCTGGAGCGTTAGTAAACTCTATGCGGCTTGAGTCAAGCCATGTGAATGGACTAGCTACGCCATCAACTACGACCTGTACGTTATCTTGAGATAGGTACAGAAAAGTCACGTTGAAGACTTTGTTAGTCCCATCCCCTGTGTATTGAACAAAGGATAAAGCCATAATTGCCTCTATGTATTAGATAAAAGAAACCCTGCTAATGCAGGGCTTTAAAGGGTTTACTACTGGCCGTTCTTAACTTGGAATGAACGCCTCATGTAATCATCATGCAAATCTGAGAAAGCTTGAGACTCTTCGTAGAGCCTTTTCTTAGCTACCTTCCGATAAGCTGAGATTATCTTCGATAGATAAGCCACATGTGGTGAGTTCACATCTAAGTAAACAGACTTCGGACGTTCCTGATATTTATCAGAGCGTATAGCTTCTGCCAACGCCTGCTTAAGACTCTGCCCATTAATCTCGGCTTCACCAATGAAACGGTTGTACTTCGCATAGACAGACTCTTCAGTACCACCATCATAGACATCCTGCATATCTGCACGGCCTACCCCGATGTTCTTTGGAGTATCACCCAGCAGTCCTGACTTATCATGGAGCATCTTTAGCTCATAGATTTCTTGAGCCACCAGCTTGTACTCATTATCAAAGTCAGCGAATGTCTTAGTCTGCTTGAACAGATACCATCCATCATTAGGCTTAAGACGGGGCATGCCCATCACATCATACTTAGCACCCATTTCATCCGACCAGCCAGCTACAGATGACTTGATTTGTTCCATCGCTGTATTAGCTTCACGGACAAACGGGTCATCATTAACTTGACGGAGGATGTTAGGCGTGAATGAGGACAGTAATGATTGGCCCATTTTCACAGTCATATCATCTTCACCTGTCATTAACTTCATCCAATCACCAAAGGATTGGAAGTAAGCCTTGTTCAGCATTACTTCAGTCATTGATAACTGCAAAGCTCCTAACTGCTCCAGCGCACCTTTCTGGTATCTCTCTGGGTCCATGGTAGTAACGTAATGGATGTTGGCAACTGTACCGAACACAGTAGCGAAAGGTTCAATCTTGGCATAAGGAATCCATTCACCTGCTATCTTGATAGAGTAAGGTTTGTTACCAGCATTAACCCATGCTTTACGGTCTTCCCAATTAGATGGACCACCACCTGTCATCTCATTACCATTCGTCATGTACCATGCAAGACCTAACATCATACCGCCAACTTTACGACGCGCATGTAGTTTAGCTATCTGCACTTTGTCACCTGACTCCAAGATGTCTGCCTGCTTTGCAAAGAACTTATATTTCTTCATCATCCCATCAGGGATAGGTGGAGTTAAGTATTGCATTGCGTAAGAGATAGAGTTCAACGGGGCGCGTCTGAATGGTAAGACAAATCCACCAGCACCATGACCCCAACGGGCCATTCCATTCACAGCATTGCCTATAGGGCCAACCAACTCTTCAGTGTAAGTCTCCATCTGAACCTGACGCTTAATAGCATCATCGGTAAGAGCGCCTGTCTCATCAAACTTAGAAGTCATTTCCTTCTGGATGAACTTCTTCCATTCTTCAGAGCCTTCTTTGAATGACTTCTTACCAGCCGCCTGTGCTTCTAACTGCAGCCGTTTAGCAGCAACAATCGCATCAGCCTGCGCCAGTGACATCGCACGGGTAGACTTATGGAACTCATCAAGCATTAACAAAGCAACATGTGACCAACCTGTGACAGCCTCATAGGCTACACGTTTCTTAGTCTTACCTGCCCATCCTTCCGTTTGAGCGTTCTCAAGGCGCGTTACGTTGGGGTCAGTTATATGCTTACCTGTCTTCAACGCTTCCCATGCTTGCTTCAATCCATGCTTAAGGTAAGTAATATTACCTGTGTATTGTGCCAAGGCATGTGTACGCTCTAGAGCATCATCCATTGCAGAAGCACGAGCTTTTGCAGTCAGATGTAAGTTGGTATGACCTACCCAATGTAATGCAGGTTCAGCCCATGCATTATAGAAGTTAGACACGAAAGCCATAGATAAGGTTGTAAGACCTGAGAGCATGCTACCAGCACGAACCCGTTGGATTTCCTTAATAGCTTTTGCAAGCCATAAAGGATTCATCACTTTCTTCAAGTCTCTAGGAGATTTCAAAGTGCCATTAGCAATGCCTGATAGTATCTGGTCAACAGCAGCTTTCACTACTAGATTACCGTCACCATCATTCACCGTCTTAATGAAGCTGTCATCCATATTTGGAACAACACGTTCAACACCTTCATCAACCACACCATTAATCTTGCCTGTGATAAGTGTGTTATCAGCAACTGCCATTGTCCGTCTAGCACCAAGAGTCCGTGATGCTTCAGCAGATTGCTTCAAGGTAATAGGTGTAAGGCTGTTCACAAGCTCAATTGTCTGGGCGAGTACAGCAGTCTCTTTCCTGTTTAAACCTACCTTATCAGACAGTTTAGCTAGGCGTACCATCTCATCGTAGGCCCAGACATGTAAGTCACGGGTTGCTTTAATACGTGAGTTGATAATACGCAGCTCATCAATGTCGCCATGAAGAACTTTGGTGATTGCGTCAATGTCGCCACCTGTGGCTTCTGCTAATTCACGCGCAGCTTTCTGACCTTCTTCAATCACATCATCCAGTGTCTGCGGTATACGCGGATTCTCATCAAGGTAGTGCTGAGAACGCTTGAGAACCAAGCCTCTAACATCACGGGATGTTTGCATCTTCATGACATTGTACGGCATCTTCTGAGTTTCATTCTCAGAATACTTCACAGGCGTAGGGTCATCAGCTTTCGCTTGTCCTTTAGCTCTACGTGGGTTCTTCTCAGGTTCAAACATCTGCTTAACCACAAGGTTGCCGTCCAAGTCAGCATCACGATTCTTTGCAGATTCCTTTAGCTTATCTTTGACTTTCATACCCATTGCGGATATCTCATCTACAGACTTGTCAGGAAACACACCGCGTAGAAATGCCATGTATTCATCATGGGATTTGGATGTACCTTTACCTGCTATAATATAGAGCGCCTTGTCTACATCACTTTCCCATTTGACACCGTAGTTATCTGCACCATATCCATAGCGAGGAGAAGCTCCACGCAGGTTTGATGGCATAACTGTGGTTGCAGGTAGAGGTGTTTCATCAGGGACAATCTCCCTAGCAACAGAACCATCAGCTTCTACTGTTGGGAACTCATCAATAATGTCATCAGCTAGGATAGATGAGTCTGTATCATGTAATAGATTGAAGTCATCGTCAGTGAACTCATCCATGAACATATCAGCATAATCATCATCTGAAACTTCATCAGCTAACTCATCAACATCATCGGCCACTTCATCAATGACACCATCAACATCGTCAGCGACTTCATCAGTAGCTTTAGCTGCTTGCTCATCCACCATCTCTGAGAATGTGCGGGGAGTCGATTTACGCGAAGCCATCTTTGCACCAGCTGCAGCTAATACACCACCAATGGTTGCACCAAACCCAAAGCCTACACCTGCTGCTGTCGCAGTCTGGCCTAAGTTATAACCTTCTTGCTGGCCTGTATCTACCTGAATCTTCTGGTTTAATAAATCATCAGTAGCCGTGTAAATTGCTGTTTCAGTGCCTGTTATACCAGCGACAACACCTGTCTTCTTCATCAGCTCTTTAACCGCTGCAGAAGCAGCAGGCTTTAGAGCTATCTTAGAAAGTGCCTGCAGCACAAAGCTTAATCCAATATAGGTGCTAGGGTCTGTTGCTAAGCCTTTCGCTGCACGTTTGGTAGTCTCCCAAGAGATAGGCAGCTCTTCATAGTTAGCCATAAGCCGTACAAGAGCTAGTTGTTCATCGTCAGACCAATCACCAACATCAAAGGCAAGCTCTCCCATCTTGACCATGTTCCAGCGAGTTTCACCTAGCCAATCCAAAGTCTCACGGGTGAAGTCACCATCATTCAATGATTCAATATAAGCAGCTTCATAAGCTGGGTCAGATGCTTTCTCAGCATCCAACGTAGCTTTGATACTCTCGGTACTACGTGCAGGAATTCCCTGTGCCATCTCAACAGCAATGTGATGGCCCTGAGTCTCTGATTGACGGACAGGTGCTGCAATGATGCGACTAGCTAACAGCCTTGAGTCAGCTATGGATTGTGAGTCTGTATGGAAGGTTTCTTCCGTATATTCTGTAGAGGCCTTAATCTCAGTAGGGCCGTCTTCAATAAACGAACTGTACGCAGGAGCATTCTCCACAGGTTCAGTGACAGGTTCAGTGACAGGCGTATTTGCCTGCCCCTTATCTACTAGATTACCATCATCGTCCTCTATGAATGAGCTTGTAGGTTTCTCATTTGTCATTAATTAATCTCTCATTATCTAGCTTACTGTGTAGGTTGCTGTTTAGGTTTCTGTTTAGATGCACGATACTCATTCTCTATAGCTCTAATGTTAAGCACCTTTGAGCTGTAGTCTGAGCTTGTTAATCTGTACACAGGCCCGTGATACTCTTTCCACCACATATCAGCAGCACCTGCCCCATAAACGCGGTCAAAATGCTGTGCAGCAGAAGCTACGCCTACCTTCCCAAACTCATTATTGCCCCACTCAAATTCATATGTCGGGTCCATCTTAAAGATTTCCACCATCATCTGTACAAATGGACGCGCTTTGTAGTGGGCATTCACTTTGTCAAAGCTTGGCTCACCATCAAATGTCGTGATTCCTGATGTACCTACACCGTTCTGCCATGCGATATTAACCTTGCCATCTCTTTCAGGCGTTGTTGCTGAGTTACTAAGAACTGCCAACACTTCAGAATTCCACTCATTTACTGCTTCCGTAGTTGCTGTTTGGGCACGGACATCATCGGCGTATTGTTCATTCATGCCTGCTTTAACTTGTTGCGCCCACATCTGTAACTGGTTAGATGATGGGAAACCTTTAGGCACAGCACCTTCTTCTTTTGGGTCAACGAAGTAGTGGGCATTAATCAACGGTGTTAGCAAGGCGTACCATTGTTCTTGATACTCTGCCTCTTTCTCATCAGCATTCGAATCCCACTCACTGGTACGTTCAACAGCGCCCTTAATGTAAGACCTCATGCTATCTTCAAGAATCTTATGCTTAACCACAGGGGCGGCTGTCTCCAACTCTTTAAGCAGAGTTTGTGCTTCTTTAAGGCGTGAGTGATGTAGCAGCCCATCTCCTACCATCTTATACATATCAGCATAAGCGCCTTTAAGACCACTTGGGCTACCGCGTAATTGATTAAATGATGTACTGAGCTTGAACCAGTTATCCCGTTGGGTGGTATGCTCTTCAACCTCAAATGAGGCTTTCATCGAATTGACAAGCTTGTTCACCTCAGTAGCATCCATGTCAGCTTCATCACTGAATCGGGTATAATCTTCCTGAGTTACTTTGAACACTTGACCATTCGCATGTGCGTCCATCATTCCAATTACTAACGTATTGGACATCGTTCTGGCAGCATTCTCCCGTTGAGTCTTGAGAGCAGCTGCTTTATCCCTTGCATCTTGGCGCATCTTACTTTCTAACTTGTCTTCAGCTATCGCAATAGCATGTGAAGCTTTAGCGTTGACTGCACCATCACCAGCTTTGGCATATATCAACTGAGCTGCAAGGTCTAGATAGGCCAAACCTTCTTCAGCATCCTCAAAGGATAAAGCTTTGTCTAGCGTATAATTGAAGACAGCTTCATTCGCCTCACCCGCTGTCATGTGAGTGGTTGCAGCTAACTCTAAGCCGTAGTCATTCAATCCAGTTATCTTGTCAAAGATATTCATTTCAGCCGTTGTGCCATCATCCAAGATTTTCGGGACTTTACCTTGGATAATACGGTCAACCTGAAAGCCCATGTTGGAAGTTGTTTCAGCCTTAGCGCGTTCATCAAGGTAGTTTAAATGTGCAGCCCGTAACTTCTCACGCACTCCTGACAGCACTGAGCTAGCGCCTGAGAGTAGGAATGCGTTATCACCTAGGGCTTCTGTAGCAGGAGCCAACTGTTCATTTATCCATCCTTCTAAGTCAGTGCCATCATCTCTTGAGCTTAGTTTGAAATCACTGTTGTAGTTGTCCTGTACCTGAGTCAGCAACTGGTCGCCATACTGGACACCCCTTGCTTCTAAACGTGCTGACACGTAGACAGGGTTTGTACTCCAACCTGTACGGTCATTAGGGTCTTCAACTCCACCTTCTAAGGATTCTTTAACAGCATCTATCTGTGCTTGCTGCTTTGAGCGTGTGTCGTTTGTCGCTTTAATACTCTGAGTTAAGCGATTGATAGCTGCCTGATTGTTCTCAAACTCTGGGCGTACATAAGTTTCCTGCGCTTGAGCAGCAGGCCGTAAGGCTGTTACTTGTAATTCACGTTGTGCCATTTCTTAACCTCCTGTGCCTTTACCATTAGCTGCTTTCTGTGCAGCATCTTTGTTGTAGATATCATAAAGCTCAAGGCCTACGGGGATGAAGCTTGGGCCTTCACGTAAACGTCCGTGAGATTGGGTCTGATAACCCTGCATCTCATATTGCTTCTGCTGTACATCCATCGAATAGTTCTGCTCGATGTTATGTTTGTTACGCGCTTCCGTTGCTTGCTGGTTACGGACTAGACGGCCTACTAATGAACCACCGAATGATTCAGCACCTGCATATGCCATTGCTTGGTTTTGCTTGGCAACGAGAGTGTCTTGGAATAGTTGGTCAGTCATTTGAGCATGAGTCTGCATCTTTGCTAACTGAGTCTGCTTCACCTTCTGGAAGTAGTCTTCACGGGCGCGTTTGTTCTGTTCATCGGTCTGTCGTTGTTTCTCACCATGAGACATGATTGCTCCGAATACTTGAATCGGGTCACACATTTTCATTCACCTTTACGAATTCATAGAATGGTGCTTTACCTACCCCGTATTCAGGGTCAAGGTAAATCATTTGGAAGCCAATCCACTTAAGCCAACGGATGGCTTTGTGGTTATCAGCGTGTACATAATTCACAAGGACTTGATAGTCCTGTGAGATGGTTGCCAGCCAATCCTTGCATTCACGCTTGAACTGGGTGGCATGTTTGTAGATGCCCGTACTGCCTAGCATCCACGGGACTCCAATGAAATCCTGGTATGTGTCTACAACACCGAACATTGCAAAGGGAATATCATCCTCATCAACAGCCACATAGGCTGTATCAGAGGCATTCATGGATAGGGTCAGGGCCGTGATTGGCCCATAACCACAGGAGAGTTTTAGCTCTTCCTTATCTGCCTGACGCAAGCGTGGGCCTAACGTATTACAGTCGTTCACTGTTGCTGGCCTAACGCGAGCTACCATTTAGATTCTCCTAGAACGGGTGGTGTAGAAAGCTGTCCATTCTGCTGATTGGAAAGCTGATGGGTGATGGGAGTCATTACTCACTGTCACCGTTAAGCGGTCATTCTTAGACTGCACTGGGAACTCAAACACCCCTGATGCGGTACTCACTTCTCCTAACGTCAGCAAGCCTAAAGGCAGGCCAGTGTAGCTGTAGGTATGTGAACTTCCTTGGGATGATGTTTCGACAGTGAAATGGCCTGTGTCTTCATAGAGAAGCTTGAACTGACGCATCTGTAAGCGGCCTGAAGTATCAGTCAACTGACTTCCTCCCAAACCTTGTGTACGTTTGTACTGAGTTGAGAAGGTGTACGCCATCGTGTACGGGTATCCCGCATACTGGAAGCCATCAACAGTGACAAGCTCTTGGCCTGACAATGGTGAGTTGGCTGATTGAAGACCATCCAAGTAAACCATTGAACCACTAGGTGTGAATTCAGGAGCTTCTTGAAGTTGCATCTTCTCAAGTGTTACACGGTTGCCGCGCTTCATTACCCAGAATGCTGTGGATTCAATCGTGCCTACATTGAGTATCTTGTCACAATTAGGGAATTCCCATTTGGACCATGACACCTGTAATGCTTGACTGTCCTTACGCAGGTACTTGTAAACGTAACAGGTAGGCGTATCAAACGTACCATCTGTTAACACAAACAAGATGTCTTCGTTGGTATTGGACACCAGCGATGTGGCTTTACCTTTTATATAACGAGGGACATTGAGGGTCGCATCAATAGCGATATTGCTTGAAGTGTCTGCCTGTACGAAGAACTCACGCACACCTGCGTAACCTTCACGGTTAGTGGCGAAGTAAACATACTCGCCAGCACCAACTGGTTCAGCTTGTAAACTAGATTCATATTCAGTTGTCTGGTTGATGGACACAGTTTCAGGAGTCAGTGAGTCACCCGCATTCAACATGAACTGGGTTTGGTCAGAGAACAGTAACAATGTCTCGTTAAAGGGAATCGCATGGCGAAGGATAGACACCTTGGTATGACTTACAGCCACATCTATAGGGTCAGTTGCCAGTAAGGTTGTGACAGTCTCAGGGTAGAATGAGAAGTAACTCCCTGAACGACTGAAGATAACATTCTCATCTGCAATCACGCCTAAGCGGTTGCGATGAAAGAACACATCATTCAGCTTACGTCCAATGAAGCTAGGTTCAGGCGCTGAATCCACATCACCTACTGAACGGTCATCCCATTCATTAGGTTCAAACGTGAATGTGCCATCAGCCTCACGGGTAAGAGTCCACGGCATAGTGGCATCATCAATAGTGGTATCAGCACCATCGCCTAGGGTTTCTTTCCAGATGCCTACAGCGTCATCACTCTCTTCATATTCAACGTAATAGTTATCACTGTCAGAAGCTTTCTCACCTATGATTTCAATCTTGAAACCTGTGAATGCTCTGCGTGGTAAGTCAGAGAACTTTTGGATAGAGCCTTTAGCTGCAATCAAAGCTGAGTTACCGAAAGAATCTTCAGTTCTTAAAGTGAAATCAAAGCCATCTGTCCGTTGAATGCGGATAGCATTGCCTTTAAGCGTGAGCGTGTAGACGTTGCCACAGTTAGCAGAGAGTTGGTTGCCCAGTTCTTGTGCGATGTAGTTAGTTTTAAGCTCACTCTTGATATCTTCTGCAGTTGTGAAGCTTGCCTTTTCTACGTCATCAATGAAGACCTTATAGTCTGTCGAGTAGTTACCCTGCTTAACATGGACGATACCTTCAGGATAAGGAGCTGTGGTTGTGCTTGGTAATACTGCAGTGGTGATTGTCTTGTTCAACACAAACGTGTGGTCAGCAATAGTCACTGCTTTAAAGTCTACCAAGGGGTTACCTGTGGATAGATAGGAATAACCAGCAGGTGTATTCACAGTGAACTCAGTGCCTGCAAAGTCAAACACACGCAAAGCTGTGTTAGTGGCAAGGACTAAGTACCGTTCATTAATATCACGGTTGATAGTGTGGATGAAGTATTCATCACTGGAGCCAGCATTAGTAATCAGGTCAGCCATGTGTTCAGTAGGTGGGCGCTTACGCAAACCACTGATGATTGAACTAAAAGCATTTACTTGCTCTTCACCTTGAGAAAGCAGGCGTACACTTGGAGATTGCTGGGATACACCGTTAGCTAAGTTAGGTATTGAACTACTTACTAGGCCCATGTGTTACCTCATTAAGATTCGGCTTACGTCAGAGTTTCCTGTCAGAATGTTGTAATCTGCATTCTCTGATTCCATAAGGCGTAGTGTTGTTAGTGCTTGGTATTCATCTTCCCGATTCATGTTATGTAATGAGTCAGAGCTAAGTGTGCGGTCTTGGAACACACGGGATGAACGGAGAACAATGTAGCGCCTTGCAGCCTCTGGGATTTCCTCAAAGCTAAGTAAGAGGATGAGGTCACATTTAACCGCTTCATCGAAAATATATGTATGGTTGAGCCTGTCGTAGGCGCGAGAACCGCGTTGTACCAAGTCATGCTTGTGGGATACATTGCTTGAATCCACAGACATGATGTTAGTAGGCAGAGACAGCTCACCATTTTGGTTAGGTGTAAGCGGATAGTTGTATTCGTAATTGAAGAACCACCCTTGGCTTTGAACCTCACGGTTCACTGATTGCAAGACTGATAGAGCAGTGATGGCATCCACAGAAGTCATGTTAACTAATGTGTTGACGGGTGCTTCACCAATCGTGTTCAGCATTGTGTTGACTGCTTCTAGTTCAGTCGTAGGTGCTAGTGACATACCGTGTCCTTTATATAGAGGATAAAAAAAAGGGAACCGAAGTTCCCTTGATGTATGCTTACGAAGTCTTAAGTTCGATAGCAGCTTCTGGACGTAGAACGCCACTGCCCATTGCGTACTTAGCAACGAACAAAGTGCCTTGACGGCGAATGTCGTACTCAGACTCAAGAGCCAAGTCCAACAACTTCACAGTACCAATAGCAGACTGATGGAATACCACAGCCTTAGTCTTGGTGAAGTCACCAGCATAAGTGTTGTTCTCACCAGCTACGGCAGTTTGAGAGCCTGTAGGTAAGTGGTTAGACATCACGATAGCAATACCTGCTACACGGATAACCTTAGCATCAGCGTATACACCAGCACCGCCCCAATCTTTGTTCATGATTGTGGTGTCTTGTGCTAGCTTGTAGTAGATAGCAGGAGATACAACAGCTACACGGCCATCAGCTGGGATGTCCTTGCCGTCCATCTCTTCAGCAGCTTCAAACAAAGCAGCGATGATGTTGGCAGTAGTAGTGTAGTTAGCCTTAGCGATTTGAGTACCAGACTTGCCAGTACCAGTGATAGTCTCAGAAGTACGAGCAGCGTTAACTACCATACGAAGAGCGTTCTTGTCGAAGGTGTTAGCCAACGCATTGCCTAACTCAGAAGTGTAAGTAGAACGAACATCGAAGTGGTTCTTAGCTTCATCAAGTGAGGCGATGAAAGCTGGTGCTACAAGCAAGTCATCAACAGCAATTACTTTCTCAGCATGCTTTACAGAACCGCCAGTGATTTCTTCACCAACAGAATGGTAAGCAGCAGATGCAGTACCCATTACTGGGAAGCTAGCAGATTTGCCGTTAGAGATAGTACGGACTTGGTGTAAGCCCATCATGATGTTCTTTTCTTCAAACTGGGTGATTACTTCACCAGCGAATAGCTTTAGGAATAGAGCATCAGTTGCGCCAGCGCCATTGCTTTGGCCTAGACGAGATACAGTTGCATTAGTCATTTTAAAATTTCCTTTAATGAGGATTGAAGTTTCAAGTTTTGTGTTGTGTTTCCTTGAGGCTTCAGCACTCAATAACCGCCCACAGCGTTATCCTCCGCAGAGGCGCAGTTTCTTTGTCATTAATAGCTTGGGGCTTTGGGGAAGGATGGCCCAATACAGGGCCGTGTTTTGTTACAAGATTGAGGAATTAGAGAGCTTGTTCTGGACACTCTGCCGGAATGCTGAGTCCTTCGCATAACGAGGGTCACGCATGGCTTCGGTTAACTGAGCTACGCTATCAAAGCGACCACCTGCATTTGCAGCAGCAGTGTCACCACTAATCAACTTAGGGTCACTACCGTTGGCGGCTGTATAACGAGCTTTTAAACCATGGACAGCCATCTGAATCTGGTCAGAGTTACCGCTATTCATAGTTGCGTTGTAAGCTTCTACTTCACCAGCGTTCAGGTTCGTACTTGCCCATCCCATCATGGTTGTATAAGTCTCTTCACCACCCACACTATCGAACATCTTTGTTCGCATTGAGGCGGCTAGTTGTTCTTGACCAGCGATGTATGAGTCTACGACTTCACGCGGAATTCCTGACTTAGCCAGTGATTCATAGGTGTCATCAGTTAAACCTTGATTTGCTTGATACTCTGATTGAAGAGCATCGAAATCTAAGCCTGCGTTCTCAACTGCTTCTTCTACGCCATCAGTTGGAATCTCAGTCTCAGTGGCTGCAGTTTCTTCTTCTGCTTCTTTGCCACCAGACATCTTCTTCTCTAATGCTGCATAGGATTTAGCGAGGTCTTCAGGTGTCTTGAACTTTTCTGGTAACCATTCAGGCCTGTCATCCGTAGTGGATTCTAGGTTCTCCTGCTGGGGTTCTTGTTGGGCAGTTTCCGCCTTTGCCACCATCGCATCTACATGCTCTTGTGTTTCAGGTTGTGGCTCTTGCCTAATCTCTACTGTTTCTACCATTATGCTTGTTCATTTCCTTGGGGTTGTTGTGCCATCATCTGCTCTTTAACAGCATCAAATGCTTGAGGCGCTAATTGCTGCCCTGTTTGTTGCATCATCTGTTGTTGAGCTTCTTGTTGAATTTCTTCGTCAGACTTAATCAGGCCTTTCATATCAATACCCAATGACGTACCAACACGGGAGATATAATCACCGATGTTCATGTACTTCATGAGTGTCTCTGGGCCTAGCTGACCAAGCTGTTCTAACATGGCTGCAAGTTTGTTTAAATCATGGCCTCGGCCTAGTGCTTCTAAGCCTGTCACGATTGTGGGTTGTACAATACCTTTAGGCAGCGAAGGAACTTTGCGTTGCTTCTGCATTTGTAAAAGTAAGCGGTTTACTAAAGGCAGCTGGAATTCCTGTGACAAGATTGAGTAGATACCACCTAGGGCATCCTCAAGTTCTCCTGCCATGTAGCGGATTTCTTCAGCTGTTACACGTTCAGCGTTGCGCTGTACTGATGAGTTCATCAAGAATGCGAAAGCTAATCGCTCTTTGATTTCCTGTGCAGTTTGATAGGCAATCTGGAAGTCGCCCTGCTTCTGCACTTGAAGTGTGGTTACGTCATTAGCATCACCTTCACGGATTGCTCCATTAGGTGCTTCAGCTAAGACCCGCGCACGGGTTGTGCCATTAGGTCTGACTAAGAACAGAACTTTAGCTGCTGCTGCAGAACCTTCAACAATGGCTTGTGTCAAAGTCTCTAGCGACTTCAAGTCACCTAGGTATTCTTCAACATAACCACGGCCCCATGATTCACCATCAATACGAGAGAGTCGCAAAGGAATCCATGGAGTCTTGTCTAAAGGATAAGTACCTTCAGAGTCAGGGACAATCTGTCCTTTAAGCTCTTGGCTCACCTTCCACTTCTTACCATCACGGATGACACGGGTGTACAATTCTACTGATTCATGCTCACCACCATCTTCTTTCTCACTATCAATACCACATAAGGCTTGTAGTTCAGGAGCAAGTGTTTCAGGTGAGATGTCTTCTTTGGTAATCATCTCAAGCGGATTGCCCATAGGGTCACGCTTGATGACGTACCTGTCCATGTGGAATACACGCATACCACCTTCCTTTTCAGGGAGGTACAGTAAGACGTTACCAGCTACCAGTAGATGCTTAAGAGCTTCAAAGGTAGCAATACGCACAGAGCTGGATTCAATCTCAGACATCACTGCACGTTCAATTGAGGACAATGCTTCTTCCACTTCAGCCCTAGCACCTTCTTGCTGGGTGAGTTCCTGTAACTTAAAGTCATCAACCGTTAAACGGAAGAACGGACTATTAGGAGGCACTAACGCTAGCAATAGCTTTGAGGCGAGGTTGTTCACACCACGCGCACCTATACCCTGAAAGGGTGTATCAAATTTGCTAGTGGCGTTATGGCCTGATTCAGGGACTAGAGTCGGGAGAGTCAGCTTGCTGCACTCTCTAGCTCTCGTAAGGAAAGGGTTCCGCAATGTCTCCAACTTTTCATATCGTTGGCGAATAGAGGTCATAGTGTCCTACTTGGTTGGAATGTTAGTACCTGTGGAAGAAGTACCGCCTACTTGACGCTCAATGCGTAGAGAGCTAGTGCCTTTCTTCTTACGGCTGGATTGTCCTCGTCTACTATCCGCATCACCATTCTGTCCAATCATTGGGACTTCAGGTGCTAGGTCAGCAGGAGGTGGTGGAGGTGGTGGTGCTTTCGGGGTTGAGCCAAAACACATATTCTAATGCTCCGTTATTTCAGTTTCATTTTGAGCATCCCAATGGATACGCAGGAGGCGTACCACATTAACAGCTCCTACATGGGCGAATATTTCCCGCTCAGTATCTTCTAATTCAGGAACACAATCGGGGATGATTTGTTCAAGATGTTCTAGAAGCGACAGAGGTATATATGGGAATGTTGTTAAATCATTTAAATCATTCATTTTCTTACCCTTATGGTGCAACTTTAGTGTACTTTATTGTTGTCAAGTGGGATTATGTCAAGCTATAATGTGCGCGCTTAAATAGAATGAGTAATACCTTGACGCAAGGGTCGGGTGGTTTGACGGATACAATACCCTTACGGGAAAGAAGTCAGTTCATTCATTCTATGAAAAGCATCGCCCGACCACCCCGCGTCTGCGTATTACTCATGCAGCATTAGTGTTCTTTGTGCCTATCAAAGGCCTCTATCCACATCTTACATTCCTTACTACGCACAACATCTTCAATACCAAATTCCACAACAGGGACAGGTAAGTTGAATTTCTGTGCAAGTTCAATAAGTTTGGCAAGTCCACTTGTCTGACGAATATCAGATTGTTTAATGTCACCGTTTATCACGATGCGGCAGTTATCACCGATGCGCGTTACAAACATCTGCATTTCTTCAGGTGTTGTATTCTGAGCCTCATCCATAATCACAAACGCATCATTGAATGAAGCACCACGCATGGTTTCAAATGGTGCTACGATAATCGCTTTGTTTCGTACAGCATTTTCGTAAGCACCGCCAAGATGTTTCTTAAGGACATCAACCACTGGAGCTGTCCACGGAGCCATCTTCTCTTCTAAAGTCCCGGGAAATGAACCTAAGCTACGAGAGCTAGGCACGTTGGGCCTCGTCAGGATTATCTTATCGATAGTTCCTTTGAGATATAGTTGAGATGCAAGGGTAGCTGCGACATATGTTTTGCCTGTGCCAGCACACCCAAGGCTGATGGTCTGTGTGTAGTTGTTAATTGCTTCAATGTAACGCGCCTGCTTCGTAGTCTTAGCCACTAAAACGGCACGGGTATTGCGCTCTTCAATAAACTTCTCTTTCACTTCACGCTTAGGTTTCTGCTTACGTTCTTTTCTAGACATGTTTACCATCCCCATGAGTCACCTGACATGCCGTCAGCTGAGTAATCCGTTACGCGACCTTCAAAGAAATTCTTGAATGAGTCGCCATTTAACACCCAATCTAGCCAAGGCAGTGGGTTCTCTGCTATATCCCAATTGGGCTTCAAGCCTAAGTTGG
>Ga0209495_1001622_pt1 | contig 15541 bp, 9 predicted proteins | sample EN1Hudsemesocosm_FD_184629 | JGI IMG/M metagenome (GOLD analysis project Ga0209495, IMG submission 184629) | Methane-oxidizing microbial communities from mesocosms in the Hudson Canyon - EN1E Hudson Canyon (SPAdes) (version 2) | ecosystem: Environmental > Aquatic > Marine > Cold seeps | place... | reverse complement strand
TGTGATTATGCCATTTCCTGGTGGTGTAGTACGTTCGGGTTCTAAAGTGGGGTCTAAATATCCTGCATTAGGCGCATCAACCAATGATGCTTTTTGTCCCACCTTAAAAGGGATGACTAAAACTGAATTGCCAGCAGATTGTGAGTCAGTAATGGAAATCGTAATTGATGGCCTGACTAAAGAAGATATAGATAAGGCAATGAGAGTAGGTATACAGGCGGTATGTGATTTGGGTGCTGAAAATGGTATTCAACGCATTAGTGCTGGAAACTATGGGGGCAAATTAGGTCCATTCCACTTTCATTTAAGGGAGATTATGGCATGAGCGCATTAACATTTTCGATGAAAACAAGGCTGGACCAACGTGTTGATATGTCACCGCTGGTTTGTCAAAAACTGGAAGGTTTGGAACCTGCTAAAATTGCAGCGATTGAATTACAAAACGGTAAACGAAAAATCCGTGTTGATGAGTTATTTCGTATTAAAGGCTCTGATGCCCAAAATATCGTGATTGAAGGCAGTTTCGCTAAACTGGATTTTATTGGTAAGCAGTTAGAGGGCGGCAGTATCACTGTTCATGGTGATGTCGGTGCTTACTTAGGTCTGGAAATGAAATCCGGCACAATTAAGGTCAATGGTGATACAGGTATTTATGCCGCTTGCGAAATGAAAAATGGTTATCTGGAAATCAAAGGTAATGCGGGTGATTTATTAGCCGCAGCTTTACCAGGTAATAAGCAAGGCATGAAAGGCGGTACGGTTTTAGTTAAAGGCAATGTCGGTGAGCGTGCTGGCGATCATATGCGTAGAGGTACGCTGTTGATTGAAGGCAATGCAGGTGATTATTGTGGTTCAAGAATGGTGGCGGGTACTATTGCTGTAATGGGGACTACAGGTCGATATTTAGGTTATGCCATGCGCAGAGGAACTTTGTTGTTATGGAATAAGCCTGAGTTATCAGCGACTTTTAATGATTGTGGTTCGCATACTTTAGCTTTTTTACCTATTTTATTTGCTTCGTTTAAAAACCTGAACTCAAAATTTGCTAAAGACTCAGAAAGTTTTAATCGTGTGCAGCGATACGGTGGCGATATGGCAGAGACAGGGAAAGGCGAGGTTTTAGTTAAAATTTAACTAATGCTTTTATAAAGTGCATAATTTATATTGATATCCTCATATAAACAAGTAGGGTGGGCAAGGCTCCTTTGCCCACCATTAGGGTTGCACCCTGGGTGGGCGAAAAAGTGCTGCTCACCCTGCAAGTTATACATTGTCTCGTCTTAAATTTGTTAGCTGCTCAATTAGAGCTGGTACAGTAAGTTCGCATTTATTTCTTTAATTGGCAAGTTGTTGATAGGGGGGAGTCTACATAAGTTGGTCGATCTATTGGATACATATTTAATGTGTATCTGCCCCTGATTTTTTCTAATTTTTTTCTATCTCCCATATTGTCTCTATGGATAATAGACAATAACTTCTGATAAACAATAACGTCTTACTTCCTATCTACTATAATTTTCCTATATCATAACGTTGCAAGGAAGGTTTGTGTCAAAGGTTTCTAAAATCCTGTTAATTTGTTGCATCACTGCCGTGTTAATCATTGCGCCCGGAAATTTTTTCCAATGCAGTGAGCAGCATAAAGAATTAGATATGCCCACAGCATTACCTTTTCAATTAACAGTTGCAGAAAAAACATTTCTGGAAACTCACCAGCCAATTCGTATTGCATTTGACGGCTATTTCCCCCCATATAGTTTCATCAAGGAATCTGGGGAATTAGCGGGGATATCTTATGACACAATTCAGTTAATTAGTCAGAAACTCAATATTCATATTCAAATAGATAGCCGCTTTGTCTGGAAAGATATTTACCAGGCTACCCTTGACAAAGAAATTGATGTCATTGCCACCATGGTCAACAGGCCTGAACGTGAGGACCAGTTTGCTTTTACTCGAGCCTATGTTTTTAAATCTCTGGTCATTATCACTCACAGCAGTAATCATAAAGTAAAAGACCGTAGTGACTTATCAGGCAAAACAGTCGTTCTGATGAAAAACTATCGATATTCAGAGCGCATACTTAAAGATTTTCCAAGCATTACGCCCTTTTATGTGGAAAATATGCATGAAGCTTTGACTGCTATTGAAGCTAAACAGGCCGATGCGGCCATTGGTTTTTTTGCAGCCAGCTATTTTTTACAAAATAAATATCTTTTAAACAATATAAAGTTCGCTGCCTTTTATGATCGTAACAGCGCAAACGAAAGTATCGCTGTACGCAAGGACTGGCCAATATTAGCGGGTATTTTTCAAAAAGCTCTAGATGCAATTACTATAGAAGAAAAGCAATCAATCAACAGTAAATGGAGTCCTATAACAAAACTACCCATTGATTATGAAACCATTAGAAAAATAGTGACTACGTTACTGATGATTTTATTTATCTTATTACTATGGATAGCTCAAATTAAACGACAGAACCGACGTATTAAAATAACTCAAAGTAAACTTAAAACAGCAAATAATGATCTGAATTACTTAAAAGAAAACCTTGAAAATCAGGTTTTTCAACGCACCAGACAATTTCAAAACAGCGAGCAAAAATATCGTAGTCTGGTTGAAAACCTGCGTGACGAATATTTCTTTTATCAGCATGATCTGGATGGTGTATTTACCTATTTAAGTCCGTCAGTCACTAATATATTAGGTTATAGAGTTGAGGACTTATTGAATGATAAAAGCACCTTGTTAACAGATTACCCAGATAATGCAAATATCGAAAATTATCATGCACAATGCATAAGTGGTAAAAATATTCCCGCTTATGAAGTTGAAGTATTTGACAACAAAGGAGATAAGCACTCCCTGGAAGTTTCGGAAAATGCTCTCTATGATGACCAGGGTATATGCATTGGACTGGAAGGAATAGCCCACGATATCACCTTAGTTAAACAAACCCGAGATCGACTGAATTGGCTATCTTATTATGATGATCTGACCGGATTGGCCAACAGACGTTTATTTAAAGACCGGGTTGAACAAATAATCACTTTATCGCACCGAAAAAAACAATCAGTGGCTTTGCTCTTTCTCGATCTAGATCGGTTCAAAGCCGTCAACGACAGTTTAGGCCACGCTGTTGGAGACGAAGTACTTAAAGAAACCGCATCAAGATTACAGTTAGAACTACGTGACTCAGATTTTGCTGCACGAATGGGCGGCGATGAATTTACCCTGATTTTACCGGACACAAATGCCGATTCCGCTGAAATTGTAGCAAAAAAAGTTTCGCAAAGCTTATTAACCCCTTATCTGTTAAATTCTCAGCAATTCATTCTAGGTTGTAGCATAGGTATTGCCGTCTATCCAAAGGATGGTGTAGATAGTGAATCATTGTTACAACAAGCTGATAATGCAATGTATTTTGCTAAAAAAGAAAAAATAGGGTATGCATTTTGTAGCTCTGATTTACACCAGATAAGCAATCGTCGATTTATACTTGAACAAGCCTTACGCAAAGCGTTAGAGAAAAATTGCTATGATGATACCTTTGAATTACAAATCGTTTATCAGTCCAAGCATTGTGTAAAAAATAATCTCATAAAAAGCTATGAAGCTCTAATGCGTTGGCAGCATCCAGAATTGGGTATGATTTCCCCCGTTGAATTTATTCCACTTGCAGAAGAAACAGGACTCATAGTTGAGCTAAGCCGATGGGTTTTAACGCGAGTTTGTTTACAGACCGTACAGTGGACAAAAGAGAAATTTGATTTTGGTACAGTTGCGATCAATATTTCTGCGGTAGAGCTGATTAATTTAGAGTTGGCAAAAAACATTATTGAACAAATTGATGAGATTGGCGCCCTTCATAAGTCAATCGAAATTGAGATTACTGAAAGTGCATTGATGAAATCACCAGATGTCGCCATTAGCGTGATGAAACAATTGGGCGATGCAGGCATATTAATAGCCATTGATGATTTTGGTACAGGTTATTCTTCATTATCCTATCTTAAAAAAACACCCGCTTCATATATCAAGATAGATCAATCATTTATTCGTCATGTTCTGACTAGTCCAGAAGATCAAGCTGTTGTTCGTGCAGTTGTCGCAATGGCTCATGCCTTGGGCAAAAAGGTAATTGCCGAGGGTGTGGAAACCCAGGAACAATTACAGTTTGTCGCTCAAAATGGCTGTGATCTTGCGCAAGGTTACTGGTTTTCTAAGCCTGTTGCCGCCAATGAACTGTTAGGGTTAAACCAGATTTCATGAGACCCAGCCGCCTGACGGTCAAATTCAAACCCCAGTTTCTTGAGTTTTTTAATAATCTGGCGATATTTAAATCCTGCAAACCTACTCATCAGCTACCCAAAATTAACGGATAATCAAATATTGTAATTACTCAGCGCAAAATAATAGGTTCTGCTCTTAAGTCCTCTCCTGCATTATTTCGCTATGGCGTGGTGTTTGGGGGTTGCTGGATATCTATTTATTTCCAGGTTCACCAACATTTAGCCAGCTGGTTTCAATTGCTCTAGGGTTTTTGGTGTTATACCTGGATGATTTCAGTATAGATAATCTGAAACGCATAATTACTTATGCAAGTGTGAGCTATGCCATTGTTATTTAGCAACTTTAGCAACAATAGCATTCCCCATCATGCCAACTATCTTAATATCAAAGCTGACATTTTGCCCTAGAGGTAATTTCTTTTGATTAATAATCATAACTATCATTTTATTATCTAATAAAATTTCCAGAGCATTGCTTCCAGGCATCCAGCCATAGTTGTAATAAATTTTATCTTTAAAATAACCCACACTTCCATTTACCTTATAAACCGTATTTAACATCGAATTTTTAATAATGTCAGAAATTTCATTCGGGCGTTTTTTCTGATTTATAAAAACGGTCAGTATTTCATTAAGAATTTCTTTATCTAAAGAGGCTTTAAGGTCTTTCCTTTCCTGCTCTTTTTGGGCAGATAGTTGTACATTGACTTCTCTAACTGGGTCGTAAAAGTTATCAGATAATACCTCATAGCCTTTAAAAGGCATTTTTGAGTTTATAACATTATCTGGAATATTTACCAGCGCATTTTTAACATGGAGTTTAGTTATATTATCAACCCTATGATTCATCACTATTGCCAAATTAGCAATCGGTCCTAACTTTTCAATAATAGTAAAAATTTTTCCATGTTTCTTTTCAGCATTTCTTAAGTTTTCTTCATAAGTAGCACCGATTTCAATTTCTTTTTTAGCGATCATATCGGTTAGGTTTTCATGAGTACCAGAAAAGATAACTTTTGTAAAAAAGCTTTCAGGATATATATTTTTTTTGTATAGATAAGTTAATGGGTACTTGTATCCCGAAGTTGAGTTTTTTGATACAAGTCCAAAAGTCTTTCCTTTTGTATCCAGTAGGGAATTATACCGATTCGCTATATGGCTAATGATATAGCTGTAATAATAGGATTTTTTTTTATCTAAAGTCTCTGTTTGTGCTGTTGCTATATAGATAAGTTCAGGATAAATACGATCTTTGGCTTCTACATATAAAGCCGGGCCCAAAATAGCAATATCAGTTTGCCCCGATTTTAAATCATCAACAAGTTCTTTATAGCTATTGCTGATAACCAAAACTACAGGCCGGTTTAATGATTTGGATAGATAATTAACGATAGGCGTAAAGCCTGTTTCTAAATCTTCATGGTTGTATATTGGAGGAACACCAAAAAATAATGGTCCTTTTGATTTTGCTTCAATAGTAGATAAGAAGCTCAGTATGAAAAAAAATAATAATAATCTTGGTTTCATGTGCTTTTATGACTGCCTATTTTTAATTACAAACAACTGTTGTTATTGTGAAGGTTGATATTGTATTGTTTACAACAAGGATACAATATTATTTCTTCTAGTGATACCAATCAATATATAGTAGGGCCGTAAAGTAACTTGATTCCCCACAAGCTTCAGCCTTTTTATACAATCCTGCAATACCTGGATCAAGGCATTCTTTACCTAGATGGAGTGTGAAGCTTGCATTACTGGTGCTCTAAAATATCTGAGACTGGTACCTAACCCAGTATCTTTTTGTTTAAAAGTCGTACAGTTAGACATTTTGTAGAGACGTAGCATGCTACGTCTCTACGTCTCAGGAAAGCCTCAGTTGAATAATCAATTCCAGCTTATTAATGACATATCAACCACGAAGTACACGGAGAAGCTATTTATAACAACTTATGTCTTACTGTTGTTTTAAAATGGCTGAGACTCATAGGTAATCAGGTAAAGTAATGTATTTAGTCTATAATAAATTCATCTATTTCTAATATGTATAAGAGATGTTAAAGATAACAAATCAATTTCTCATTGTTACTTTCTACCTGTTACTTTCATTCAGTTCGGTTTCTCACGCCCTCTATCAATATACCCCTTCAGATGTTTACACTGAAACTTTAAAAATAGAACAGGAAGTTGAGATCATTAGACAATATTTCAATGCACCTATCGCTAAAATTCCAGTACGGCTTGATGTTCAGTTAAAACCACGTAATGCTTGGCAGAAAACTTACGAAATTTTTGTAAAAATCAACATTCTACGTCAAAAAAATAAACTACCCAGAATTGAAGAAACGGGTTTAGCTCCTGTTAAAAGCCTGGATCCAGGTTTGGTACATGAACAGGTCAGGCGTATTTTGGCTGAGTTAGATATATTTAAAACTCGAGAGGGGATCAGTAAACAGATAAAATCAGTGCCTCAACAACAGGGGAAAACGCCCAGTGATGTTTATCATTTACTTGATACCATTTCCTCACAATTGGATAGTATCAATGGCGAAAGCTTTACCCCATCATTTGTATTTGCACAAAATATGCGAATTTTGGAAGACTTAAATACCATCATTGCTAAATTAAATATACATGATCGAATAGAGCCACCCAACAGGGTTGATAATGCGAGCCCAAGTGATGTTTTTGATTTGGCTTTAGAAGTGATGATTGAAATTCAACGATTGCAAGCTATGGCAGGAATTGAATCTGTCGAATTTTCAGCATTGAAAAAGCAAACCATAAGTCCTGGTGATGTATTTACCATGACGGGCATGATTATCTCAGGTCTACAGCCAATCAAAGCCTATTTAACCTTAAATCAACAGGTAACCCCTCCTGCTATCATTTATAAAGACAAGCGACCTGCTGATGCATTGCAGACTTTGGGCTGGGCTTTACGAAAGATTAAACTTATAAGAAACTTGGATTATTAAAGGTATTTTTGTTTTCATTTAAGGTTATTGGAGAGTGGCTATAAATTTGCTATTAATAAAACAATGAAAAAAAGACTAAATACCCCAAGATATACTCTCAAGTTTAAATTCAACTTGATTCTACTTTTTTCTATATTGACCCCTCTGGGGGTAGTGGGATACTTTGGCTATACCACTGCTGCACAAAGTCTTTACAATAATGCGCTGGAAAAACAAAATGATGAATTGAGCCGTTTATCGGAAAATATTTTGTTCAAGCTACAAGAAGTTCCTAAAGATTTACAGTTTTTATCTGAGTTTTATATCATGAAGCGCTATTTACAATGGAGCAAGGTGAATGAATCCAAGAAAATAGCTTTATGGCGAAACCGGGTTTCTGATGCCTTTGTTTCATTTTTAGAATCAAAACAAAGTTATATGCAATTACGCTTGATTAGCCCAAATGGAAGGGAAGAAATTCGTGTCGATTATAATATTAGAACAGGCCTAACGACTATAAAATCAGCTCTACAATTGCAAGATAAATCGTCTAATGACTATTTCAAAAAGACCATGTTACTTAAAAAAGGGCAAGTCTACTTCTCTGTCATGGATTTAAATCAGGAAAGAGGGCGGGTTATCAGGCCCTTAACACCAGTCATTAGGATGGCTACACCAATTATTGATTCAGACGGGGTTAATCGAGGGATCGTAATTTTAAATATGTATGGTGATTCTTTATTAAATATTCTCCGTGAAACTGAAATTGATAGAGTGCTGGATAAAGTAATATTAACGAATGAGAAAGGACAGTATTTGTTTCAACCAAACACTGAGAAAACCTTTGGTTGGTTGCTAAATCATCATTTCACTTTAGCACTTGATAATAGTGAATTATTTAATCTAGCTAAGAAACAGTTAAGAGGTGTTTACAACAGTAATAAAGAGATTATTGCTTTTAAAGAAATCACTATCCTGCCAGGTAATGAGCAACGGCGTTGGAAGTTATTTATTTTAAGTGATAAAGAAACCACACTGCAGCCACTAAGACGTTTTACTACTATTTTTGTGTTATCCATTTTCTTTGCTTTATTAATTGTTTGGTTTATTACCAAGCAATTTTTTAATAACATCACTTTTACTCTGGAAAAAGTCTCAGACCGTCTTAAACTGCTCTCATCGGGCATAACGCCAGAAGGAAAAATCAGTTATAGCTCAAATGATGAGATTTCTGAAATTGTCAATTCGGCTGAAGGTCTACAAAATAATATGCAGTCGACCATAAGGCATTCAAAATTAATTGCTAACGGTGATTATTCTCAAGATATTGAAGTACATTCAAATGATGACCAGCTAAGTTTTGCCATTAATGATATGACAAATGCATTACGTGTTGCAGAAAGCACTAAACAATTAGTGATAGATAAAGCGTTTAAAATTGCAGGTAATGATTTTTCTGAATCTGATTTACCTGAATCACTTAGGAAAACACGCCTTGGGGAAGCAATTGAAAAGATGACGTCATCATTACGCATTGCAACAGAAGAGGCTAATAATCAAAATTGGTTCCAGAAGGGGCAAGCAGAATTGAGTGATTATTTACAGGGTGATTTGACGGTAGAAGTCATTGCAGACAATGCCATACGTTTTATTTGTCAATATATTAATGCTCAAATTGGTGCGGTCTATATTTTAGATCAGGATGAAAGCTTATATCTAAAAGCCAGTTATGCTTTTAATAGCAATAAGCAGATAGTCAATTCATTTAAAGTCGGTGAAGGTATTATTGGGCAAGTCGCTTTAGAAAAGCAAATGATTCATTATAAACAGTCGCCTGATGATTCTATTAAAATAAGCTCTGGTCTAGTCAAGCAGTCACCAATATCGTTTGTTGTTTTTCCATTAATAAATATTGATAAAGTCATCGCAGTGGTCGAAGTTGGGACATTTACAAACTTTACAGCAATTCAGCTTAGCTATTTACAAACTGTTTCATCCTCAATTGCCATTAGTTTGCTCACTGCATCCAACCGAACTCATACACAAGCTTTATTAAAACAGACTCAACAACAGGCAAATGAGCTAGAAAGACAAAAACAAGAAATTGAAAAAAATAATATTAAGCTGCAAGAAACCCATAAACAAATAGAAGATAAAGCACAAGAATTAGAAAAGGTAAATCGGTATAAATCTGAATTCTTAGCCAATATGAGCCATGAGATTCGAACGCCGATGAACGCCATTATTGGGGTCTCTCATTTGCTTCAGCGTGATAATCCATTGCCAGAGCAATTAGGGCGACTCGATAAGATAGAATCATCTGCATCTCATCTGTTATCCATCATCAATGATATTCTGGACCTTTCCAAGATTGAGGCAGGTAAACTGATTTTGGAACATTCGAATTTTCATCTTGATTCGATTTTCGATAATATCTTATCTCTGTTGCAACAACAGGCCGATGACAAGGGCTTGGTTATTGAAGTGGACAAAAATGCCGTTCCAGTCTGGCTTAGGGGGGACCCCACCCGCTTGAGTCAGGCTTTGCTCAATTTTGTCAGTAACGCTATTAAATTCACCGAACAAGGTAAAATTTCTCTGCGATCCAAGAAACTGGAAGCATATGATGAGGACGTTTTAGTACGCTTTGAAGTAGAGGACACTGGTATTGGCATTGAAGCTGATAAGCTGTCTGGTTTATTCCAAGCTTTTGAACAGGCAGATGCTTCGACTACTCGAAAATATGGGGGTACCGGACTCGGGCTTGTTATCACCCGGCATCTGGCACAGCTAATGGGCGGGGAAGTTGGAGTAAAAAGCGTACTAGGCAAGGGGAGTACTTTCTGGTTTACTGTAAAACTGGGTTATGGACACGGTATCCAGCCTTCTACACCTACTGCAAAGGTGCAAGATGCTGAAATAGCATTGCGTACTGATTATGCGGGTTCACGTATCCTGCTGGTTGAGGATAACGCTATTAATCAGGAAGTTGCTACAGAACTTTTAAGTGCTGTTAAATTAAGGGTGGATACAGCAGATAACGGTCAGGATGCAGTGAATAGGGTGCGTGAAAACAGTTATGATCTGGTTCTGATGGATATCCAGATGCCAGTAATGGATGGTCTGGAAGCAACCCGGGTGATTCGTACACAAGTAAACAAGGAGGAACTTCCTATATTAGCGATGACTGCCAATATCTTTGAAGAAGATCGTAAAGCCTGTCAACAGGCTGGTATGAATGACTTTATCGCTAAACCTGTCGACCCGGAAAATCTCTATTCGAAGATTATTCAATGGCTTTCGAAAACTGAGTCAGTGGGTCTAGAGGAACCTGTTTATCCTGATATACCTCTCTCTCATGCAGGTGTGGATGATACGGCTTTACGTAAACAATTAGCAGCCACTACAGCGTTGGATGCAAAAATAGGATTGCGTAACATGCGTGATGATGTAAATGCTTATCTGCGGTTGTTACGCCAGTTTGATAATAGCCATGGTAATGATATGCATATACTCAGCAGACAGCTTGCTAAAAATCATATCGATCAGGCACGCAGCATAGCCCACACTCTCAAGGGGGCTGCGGGAACACTGGGCATTGTGCAATTGCAAGAAGCCGCCAAATGCTTAGAACAGAGTTTGAAAAGTCATAATGATGAAAAGAGTATTGATGATTTTTCTCCACTTATCAATGCTGTATCTGTAGAACAGAAAATTCTTCACCAGACGCTAGACAACATAGCTGAGCAGAGAGTGCCTGTACAATCAGTTAAAGCGAATACGGATGAGGCCAAGAAAATACTTGATCGTATTGGTGTCATGCTAAATACAGACGATACAGCAGTCAATACCTTATTCATGGAATTTGAGATGCTACTGACGAGTACTTTTGGACCAGATATAGAGATGCTAGGGCAACAAATTGAGGCTTTTGATTATCCGGCAGCACTGTCAATCATAAAGCTTATATCTGATATACCCATGGTCAGCAATGACAAGTGAATTGGCGAGTATAAAGCGCTTTTATCTCTGTTATTGTTTATACTTGTTACAAAGATACGGGGCTCAATGTTATTAAGCTAAATGGCTATAAACAAACCCCAAGTTGCTTCCATTCTGTCCTTCAAGGCAGGGCGTGGATACATCCATGTAGACTTATTGACAGCATGGGAACAACTTTAGAAAATAATCAACCTGCTTTTTGTTCACTGGCATATTAAGCTAAGCGATTTATTGAAAACATTCTTTGCTCTTAAGTCCTTATTGCGGAGGTAGAGCAATAAGGAGCAGCGTAGTGGGAGAAATTAAAATAAACTCTTTTTCCTTAGGATAAGAACCTTATAACTCTAGATGATTGTGTTCTGGATTTTCTTATTTCAACTGATTTTAAGTCTATGACCGAAACAACCCTATTAATCGTTGATGATGAACCTGTTGTTCTGACTTCGATGATCAAGATACTTTCCCCTCATTATATGGTGCGAGCAGCCATTTCAGGGGCAAGAATGTTGCAAATCGTTACTAGTGCCCCCCGCCCTGAACTGATACTGCTTGATGTTCAGATGCCAGAAATGGATGGCTACGCCGTATTATCACGACTAAAAGAGAACCCGGACACCCGTGAAATACCGGTTATATTTGTCACTGCCATGGAGTCGTCAGAGGAAGAAGAGAAAGGACTCATATTAGGCGCAGCCGATTACATCAAAAAACCCTTTGTACCTTCGATTCTTCTAGCTCGAATCAAAGCACAACTAGTATTGAAACAGGCGCGTGATTTTCTTCATGATAAAAATGATTATCTTGAAGCCGAGGTCTCACGACGTATTGATGTGGCAGAAAAGACACTGAAAGAAAACGAACAACGCTGGCAATTTGCTTTGAAAGGCAATCGAGATGGTATTTGGGATTGGAATGTGCTCAACAATAAGGTTTTCTTTTCTACTCGCTGGAAGGGGATATTGGGGTTTGAAGAAAGTGAAATTGGTAGTGAGTTGGATGAATGGAAAAAACGCATTCATCCTGATGACAAGGAACAGGTTAATGCTGATATAAACAGGTGTTATACGGGAGTAACACCCTTTTATGAGAATGAACATCGTATGTTATGCAAAGATGGCTCCTACAAATGGATACTGGCTCGTGGAATGGTTGTTTCTTGGTCCGACGATCATAAACCGCAAAGGATGACCGGTACTCACTCTGATATAACTGAGCAAAAATTTGCGAAGGAAGCACTTGAATTAAGTGAACAAATGTTCCGAACCATGTTTGAAGAAGCACCTTTAGGGGTGGCTGTCATTGATTCATTAACAGGGTCTATATATCAAGTTAATGCACGATTTGCAGAAATTTCCGGAAGAGGCAGAGAGGAGATGATAGGTCTGGACTGGATGAGTATTACTCACCCCGAAGATGTACAGGAAGATCTGGACAATATGGCCTTATTAAATGCTGGAAAAATTTCCAGATTTAATATGATTAAGCGATGTCGTCATCCAGATGAAACTTACGTCTGGATTAATATGAGTATTGCACCAATGTCAGTCGCTGACAAAGCATGCCCTCGTCATTTGTGCATGATTGAAGATATAAGTGAACAAAAACAGACAGAGGAAGTTTTACGCCGTGCTCAGAAAATGGAAGCTATAGGCAATTTAACGGGCGGAATAGCTCATGATTTTAATAACTTGTTAGGTATTGTTCAGGGCAACCTTGAAATTCTTGAGCGTGAACTGGATGGTCAGGAAAGCATGCATAAAAGAATTGGCTCGGCATTAGCGGGGGTTAAAAGAGGCGAGGATATTACCAAAAGATTATTACAATTTTCTCGACCTAAAGCCAATTCTGATATTTTATTTTCGCTAAATCAGAATATTGTTGAAATGGAATTACTGTTGACCAAATCGGTGATGAAAAAAATCAGCATAAAATTGGTCCTAAAACAGGGTTTATGGCTATGTAAAATAAATGAAGGCGATTTCCAGGATGCTTTGTTAAATATTGTATTCAATGCACGAGATGCCATGCCAGAAGGGGGCAGTGTTTTGATAGAGACGACTAATAAAGTATTAGATACAGGGTATACAACAATAAACCCGGGAGTGGATGCGGGGGAGTATGTTCAAGTTTCAGTGAGTGATAGCGGTTGTGGCATGGCAACTGAAATTCAGGAGAAAGTATTTGATCCTTTTTTTACCACTAAAGTGAAAGGCAAAGGGACGGGACTGGGATTAAGTATGGTGTATGGTTTTGTAACACGTAGTCATGGACATCTTAAACTGTATTCAGAGTTAGGGCATGGTACTACGGTGCATATGTATTTTCCTCGGGTTATGACTGCGGGATCATCAGTTACTTTAAAAAATGAACCTCAAGGAGAAATGAATCTTCCAACTGGGGATGAAACTATCTTAATTGTTGATGATGAGCAAGGTTTGCTGGATCTGGCACAATATTTTTTACAGCATTGCGGCTATAAAGTGATTGTGGCAACTAATAGTGCAGAAGCTCTTGAGATGTTGTCTTTGCATAAAGGTAAAATTGATTTGCTTTTTAGCGATATTATTATGCCAGGTGAAATGGATGGCCTAGCTTTAGCCTCTAAAGTAGTGGAGTTATACCCTGCCATCAAAATATTGTTAACATCAGGCTTTTCTGATGAGGCAGTAAAATTAAATGGTCTTGCCAAATACAAGGGAAAACTATTGGATAAGCCATACTCCAGGGAAGAACTATCTATTGCTGTGCGCAGGGTTTTAGGCAGTAAATGATAAGTTGCCAATGGCAAATATAGTTGAAATATTGGGTAAACTCTATGGCTAACTATATTTGCTAATAGAAATCAGAAAGGTGCTGGATTAGGCATACAACAGTAGAGCAGAAGAGTAATATGAAATCACTATTATGTTTGCATTAATCTTCTCTTTTACTTCGGATTTATCAATAGCCGTTGAAAAGAAGGCAAAATTTCAGGTAACTACTCAGCGAGTTTGGGGCTGAAGGCATAGGGTATTGATTTATAAGGACGCGTAAATACGTCCCTGTAAGCTCTGCTGCAACGTCCTGTTGCAGAAGCCTGATAAACCAACACCCTATACCCACAGAAAAATATACGCTGAGTAGTTACAATTTCAGCAAACCAGCATTCAGTTGAAATGGATGCACCAGTTTCAATTTGCCGGATATTATATGGCAAAGGACGAGACACTCCTTATCGAGTTTTTGCCTCCGATATGAAAGTGGGTATACAAACAGTCACTGATATTCATATTAGCTGTGAACAAGCAGGCAATGAAAATTTCAACAGTAAGTAAAAACTGATTATTGAAGTGTTATTTGACTCTACTGAACGAAAATATCGTGCTGAAAAATTCCATAATTATCGTAAAATTGACAGCCTTCAAGACTATGTTTTAATCGCCCAGGATTGGCAGAGGGTAGAAATTTATAGTCGTTCTATTGCATGGGATTTGGCGTTATTTACTCAACAACAGGATGTTTTCCATTTTCAATCAGTCGATCTGGAATTAACATTGAGCGACATTTATCAGGATGTTGAGTTTGAACAGAGTAGGGTGGAAAAGTAAAACGCATTCCACCTTTTTCCAGCAAAGTTAAATTGTTTTTCCACTGGACCAGAAGCCAGATAAATTCCCCTTTGGCTTCTCATTTCTAAAAAAGAACTCTTTGTCGTAATTATTTTGTAAGTAATTTTCTAATTAATCGACTAAAAGTTATTCATTATGTTTAAAATGGTCGAACTAAGAACAATAATTAAAGAGTAAATCTGGATGATACATGCGTTATCTACGCCTGAGCAGTGGCTGCACAAATACGGGGATATTCTTTATCGCTTTGGACTTGTGCGCGTGCGAGAGCCTGAAATAGCCGAGGATTTGGTTCAGGAAACCTTGTTGGCCGCATTAAAAGCTAAGGATAATTACTCAGGTAAAGCATCTGAACAAACCTGGTTGATAGGGATTTTAAAACATAAAATTATTGATTATTTTCGTAAAGCGTCACGTGACAATGTTCAGACGTTTGATGAGAATCTATTAAATAATGATGAAGATTATTTTAATGAAAAAGGTAGTTGGCAAATAGATTTTTCCTCCTGGTCTGAGCCTGATAAAGCGATGGAGCAGGAGGAGTTTTTAAGTGTTTTACAGCAATGTATTTCTCGTTTGCCAGCGCGTATGGCGCAATTGTTTATGTTGCGAGAATTTGATGATATCAGTAGCGAAGAAATTTGCCAGTTAATGTCTATTTCCAGCATGAATAATTTTT
>Ga0209495_1001616_pt1 | contig 15596 bp, 13 predicted proteins | sample EN1Hudsemesocosm_FD_184629 | JGI IMG/M metagenome (GOLD analysis project Ga0209495, IMG submission 184629) | Methane-oxidizing microbial communities from mesocosms in the Hudson Canyon - EN1E Hudson Canyon (SPAdes) (version 2) | ecosystem: Environmental > Aquatic > Marine > Cold seeps | place... | reverse complement strand
GTTCAGCCTCGCAGGGGCGTTGCGAATTTATATTACGGGGTAAGAAGTGTTTTTTTATGGTAGTAGGATAATAAAAAGACTTTATCGACTATCACGATGACATCGAACTTATTTTTGTTGAACTCAATAAATTCACCAAAAAAACGAACACCAAACAAACAACGTGAATTTATCGCTATAAACCGAGGCTCATTAACACTAGCTAAAAAAATAAGGTATGGCCGAGGGTATTGAGCTAGGAATTGAGCAAGGAATTGAACAAAATAAATTAGAAATGGCACGGCAGATGAAAAAAGAAGGAATGGGTGATTTTCTAATTAGAAAAATAATGGGATTGTTATTAGAAGAGATAGAAAACTTAGTTGATAAGGATTAATTAAACATGAAAGCAGTTATTTTGGCGGGTGGCTTAGGTACGCGATTATGTGAAGAAACCTTTATAAAACCAAAGCCCATGGTGGAAATTGGAGGGAAACCTATTCTTTGGCATATCATGAAAGTTTACTCTGCGCATGGCATTAATGAATTCATTATTTGCTGTGGCTATAAGGGCTATATGATCAAAGAGTATTTTGCGAATTATTATTTACATATGTCAGATGTCACGTTTGATATGAAAAATAATGAAATGCATGTGCATGAAAATAATGCGGAACCTTGGAAAGTGACATTAGTTGATACCGGAGAAAATAGTCAAACAGGTGGGCGGTTAAAACGTGTTGCTAAGTACTTAGAAGGTGAAGACTGTTTTTGTTTTACCTATGGCGATGGCGTAGGTAATATTAACATAGTAGAGAGTATTAAATTCCATAAGCAACAAAATAGATTAGCAACTTTGACAGCTACTTATCCGCAAGCAAAATTTGGTGCATTGGATATTTCGGGTACTCAAGTGATATCATTCCAAGAGAAGCCTAAAGGCGATAATAGTATGATAAATGGTGGTTTTTTTATTTTATCACCTAAGGTTCTGGAGTATATTGATAATGATCAAACAAGCTGGGAAGGAATGTCGTTAGAGAAGCTAGCAAAAGAAGGCCAGTTGTCAGTCCATAAGCATCAAGGTTTTTGGCAACCAATGGATACCTTACGAGATAAAAATTATTTAGAAGAGCTTTGGGATACAGGAAAAGCACCTTGGAAAATATGGTAGTTAACTCGTCGTTTTGGCAAGGGAAAAAAGTATTAGTAACTGGTCATACTGGATTTAAAGGCAGTTGGTTATGTTTGTGGCTACAAAAAATGGGTGCAGAGCTAGTTGGTTTTTCGCTAGAACCAGCTACGAATCCCAACTTATTTGAAAAAGCTAAGGTTTCGGAGAATATGAAATCTATAGTGGGTGATATCCGTGTGCCAGATGAAATTCTAAATATTTGTCTAAGAGAGCAGCCAGAAATTATAATCCATATGGCGGCACAAGCACTTGTTCGCTATTCTTACTCAAACCCAATTGAAACATATCAAACAAATGTAATGGGGTCTTTACATGTTTTAGAGGCCGCTAAACAATGTGAATCTGTTAAATCTCTTGTTATGGTAACAACAGATAAATGCTATGAAAATAAAGAATGGATCTGGCCTTACCGAGAAACCGATCGATTAGGAGGGCATGATCCATATAGTAGTAGTAAGGCATGTATGGAATTACTCGTAGACTCATACAGGAAGTCTTATTTATCGGGTCAACATGAATGTGCAGTAGCGACAGCCCGCGCAGGAAATGTTATTGGAGGAGGTGATTGGTCAGATGATCGATTAATCCCTGATATTATAAAATCATTTATTGCGAAAAAATCGGTAAAAATAAGAAATCCACAGTCTATTAGGCCTTGGCAACATGTTTTAGAGCCGCTTTCTGGCTATTTATTATTGGCTGAAAAGTTGTATGTAGAAGGCGATAAATATACAGAAGCTTGGAATTTTGGCCCTGCACTGGAAGATGCTAAAACTGTTGGGTATATCGTAAAAAAAATGGCTAATAACTGGGGTAATAGTCAGTGGGAATTAGATACAAATGAGCAAGTCAAGGAAACTAGTGTACTAAAGTTAGATTGCACAAAAGCGTACGAAGTATTAGCTTGGAAAGGTTACTGGAGTATTGATACAGCTTTAGAAAAAACAATTGAATGGTATCAGGCAGAGCAGTCGGGGCAAGAAATGGGCCTTTTTTGTTTAGAGCAAATTAATGAGTTTAGTACGTAATCGGACTTAAAAAATATCTTTAGGTGTTTGCTCCTATTTTCCAGTAGATTAATGTTATTAATACCTGAATTCAGGATACTTCATTTATTTTTGAATGGGAGGTATATGATGGAGAAAATAATTTCGAGCGAAGGCGCACGGTTTAAAGTACAAGAGTTGCCCTTAAAAGGAGCTTATGAAATTGAAATGCAGGGAATAGTAGATTCTCGAGGATCATTTAGTCGACTTTTTTGTGAAGAATTTTTTGAGGAAATAGGTTTTTATAAATCTATTTCTCAGGTAAATACCTCATTTACAAAGAAAAAAGGAAGCGTGAGAGGTCTGCACTTTCAATATCCACCTAGTGCAGAAATAAAAATTGTCACTTGTTTAAAAGGTGAGATATTTGATGTTCTTGTTGATATCAGAAAAGGCTCTCCTACTTTTTTACAATGGGTAGGTGTCTACCTATCTGAAGAAAATAAAAAAAGTGTATTAATTCCAGAAGGATTTGCTCATGGCTTTCAAACTATGACTAGTGATGTTGATATGCTTTATTTTGTTTCGGCCTCTTATGATCCAGAAAAAGAAGGAGGGCTAAATATTTTAGATCCTAACTTAGGAATAAAGTGGCCTTATGAAGTGACTGAAATATCAGATAAAGATAAGCAGTGGTCACTTAGTAGTGGCTGTTTTTTAGGTGTTAATTGGCAAGAGTAATTTATACATGAAAGTGTTAGTAACAGGTGCAACAGGTTATATAGGGAAACATTTAGTTGATAGACTGATAACAATACCTAATGTTGAATTAGTTCTTTGTGCTAGAAATATAAATGAGTTGAGATGGGGCGGTCTTCAAGCGCTTGAATTGGATATTAAAGTGTTTGAAGATTTTAGTATTATTAAAGGGTCGGATTATGATCTTTTAATTCATCTTGCTTGGGGAGAGTTAAATGATTATAAGTCTATAGGTCATTTAGAAAATGAATATATTCATCATTTTAGTTTTTTAAAAAAATTAATAGAAGATGGACTCAGTAATGTGACTATATTAGGAACATGTTTTGAGTATGGAATGCAATATGGTGAGTTAAAAGAGGATATGCCTACTAATCCTACGACTTCATATGGTATTGCAAAAGATACACTACGCAGAAGTATGGAGTTACTGTGTGCTACTCATGAGGTTAACTTTAAGTGGTTGAGGCTCTTTTATATTTGGGGAAGCGACCAGCCAGAAAGGACGTTATTTGGTCAACTGAAAAGAGCTGTAGATAGGGGGGATGCTACTTTTCCTCTTTCTGGTGGAGAGCAATTACGTGATTATTTAGAAATAAGTGAAGTTGTTGAGCGTATAACTTGTATAGCATTACAGGACCGGGAGCAAGGAGTTATTAATTGCTGTTCTGGTACTCCTATTTCTATTCGTAATTTAGTTGAGCAATATGTAGAGCAACTAGGTAACCCCAAGATAGATCTGAAGTGGGGGACGGTTCCTTATGCTGCACATGAAGCGATGGCTTTTTGGGGAGATGCGAAAAAAATAAAAAATATTCTTAATATTTCTGCTAATAGGTCGATACAGGTGCCATGACAAAAAAAAATATACCAACAGTTGATGAGCTGAGGACAATCATCAATAATCGCCCTATTTATATTTGGGGGGCTAGACATGAAGGTTATTCTACAGTGCAAGTTTTTGCGCGTTTGGGTATTGCCGTTGATGCTTTTATAGATAGTAGCTATTCTCTGCAAGGAACCACGGCATTTGGTCTGGATATTAAGCTACCTAAACTATTCTTTTCTGAAAGTGTAGCCTCAAATGCTTTTATTGTTATTGCATCAGGTTTTTTTGCTGATGAAATTGCAACTGATTGTATTGAGCATGGCTTTTCTACAGGAAAGGACTTTATTGTCTATAACGAATTAAAACAATTTAATTATCAAGTCGATATATCTGGTGTTTGTAATTTAAAATGCATTTCATGTCCACGAGGAAATTTTGATCAGCATCGTCCTGCGGGCTTTATGTCTGCCGAAGTATATAAGCAAGTCCTTGATAAAATTCTAATAGAAGACCCATATACAGGAATAATTTCACTTTACAACTGGGGAGATCCTTTACTTAATAAAGAGTTGCCAGAGATTGTTGAGATGACTACAGCGCGCTCTGTTCATTCCGCAATATCAACTAACCTGAGTTTTAATATTGATTTTGAAAAAGTAATTAAGGCAAAGCCAACCTGGTTTAGAATATCAAATTCAGGGTGGGGTGATAACTATGAAATAACACATACAGGTGGTAATTGGGAACTGTTTTTATCCAATTTATATAAATTAAAGCAATATAAAGAACAACATCACCCTGAAATGTTGGTGGAGGTATTTTTTCATATTTATAGTCATAATCGTGATGATTATGACAAAATGCAAACGCTCTGTGATGAACTAGGATTTACCTTACGTTATCGTCATGCTGCACTAGCACCGTTGGATAATATAGAAAAAATTATTGATGGTGTGCCATTAGATGCGGCGTCTATGCAAACACGTGAATTACAGTTTTTGAAGGTAGAAGAAGTAATTCCATTAGCTCAAGCGCAAAAGGATCGACCTTGTTACTATGAGACACACTTATGGATAAACTGGGATTTGAATGTAGCTCAATGTATGGAATGGTATAGACCGGATCTTAATCTGGTTGAAGGTGGTTTTCTAAATACGCCGATTGATGACCTTTGGGATGCTCGAGAAAATAGTCAATTTTGCGTGAAATGTAAATCCAAAGGTATTCATCGAGTTTATTGTGTTTATGGTGATGAAAAATTGATTCACGAAAAACAGAGCCTTCCTATTGTTGGCGATGCAGCGTTTAGTTAATGAAAATTTCTCTTCAACAGTTACATAAAATCAAGGCAAACCGTGATATTTATATATGGGGAGCCATGATCGTAGGTCAGGGCGTCTGTCGCTCTTTGGAGCGTCATAATGTTGCCGTTCAGGCTTTTTTGGATTCCAGTATTGAATTACAGAAAACTAAGGCATTAGGATATTCTATTCAAGCCCCGTCTTTATTATTAGATAAAGACGGACGGTCGCAGCGATTAATTATTATTAGTTCTGGACATTATGATCGTGAAATTGAAGCTATTTGCATAGAAAAAGGTCTGAAAACTAATGTTGACTATATCTTAAGTCGAGATTTAAATGACATCGACCCGAGTATTGATATTGCAGGCAGCTGTAATTTACGTTGTATGTCATGTCCGCGTGGCAATATGGAAGACCCTTCTCCTAAGGGCGTAATGAAACTTGAAGATTACCGTTTGGTACTGGATAAACTATTAGTTGAGATTCCATTGCTTGGGAGTATTCAGCTTTATGCTTGGGGGGAGCCGTTCCTACATAAAAAATTGCCTGATATTATAGCGATGAATCGAGAGGCTAAAGTTTTAACGGCTATATCGACAAATTTAAATGTCACTATTGATTTTAAACGTATTTTAGTAGAAAAACCTGATTGGATAAAAGTATCCGCTTCAGGTTTTGGGCCTAATTATGAAATTACCCATACGGGTGGAAAGTGGGATGTTTTTTTAGCTAATTTATATCGTTTAGCTGAAACGCGAGATCAAGTTCATCCAGAATTACAGATTGTCCTTAATTATCACCTTTATAAACATAATTGTGATGAAGATTATTTAAATATGAAGGCTCTGTGTGAAGAATTAGGCTTAATTTTCCGTGCAAACCATGCTTATGTTTATCCACTTGATATTGTTATGAATGATTTGGAAGGGCGACCGATTCCAAAGGAAGCAGAAGAAACAAAGAAGCTATTGCTTATGACTATGGAAGAGGGGGTAAAAAAAGCACAAGCGATTAAACACCTTCCTTGTCCGGAAGAGCGCTGTTTGCCAATTACTTGGGATCGTAAAGTGCGTTTCTGCGGGGTTTATTTTAATCCGTTTTTGGCGGATGACTTCCTTGATGAAACGGTTGATGATCTAATGGATACTCGTAAAAAAAGTACGTTTTGTGAGCACTGTAAAAGTCATGGACTGCATCAATATACGGGTGTTTATTTACAAGAAACGCTGTTGGCAAAAAAATAATGAAATCTTTAGATACTCTTTCTTTTATAGCACTTTGTAATACCCGTAAAATCTGGATATGGGGGGCTGGCAACCAAGGCAGAGGCCTGTGTCAGGCGTTGCAGAAAAATGAAATCGACGTCGCTGGATTTATTGATAGCTCAGTCGACTTGATCGGTAAAAAGGCATTAGGTTTACCTGTTGTTGCGGCCGAAATAATAAAAGCACGAGGTGCGGTTGATCAATTATTTATTGTCATTTCAACTTTTTATTTTGAAGAAGCTGTGAAAAAGGCGTGTATTGAGACGGGTTTTGAGGAAAATAAAGATTTTATTGTCTATAGTCGATTAAAACCAAATGATTATGCAATTGATATTGCAGGAGCCTGCAACCTTAAATGTATTTCCTGTCCACATGCTTACAATAACCCTGCTGAACGAAGGAGTGGTGTTATGTCACTGCCTAATTTTGAGCGGGTTATCGATAAAATAGTGCGAGAATCTCCCTTTGTCGGTAATCTCCAGTTATATCAATGGGGAGAACCTACGCTAAATAAACAGCTTCCAGACATGCTACGGTATGCAAATAAGCAAGGCATCAAATGTGCGATTTCTAGTAACTTAAATGTGCCTGCTGATTATCAATCAATTATTGAAGCTAGACCAGAATGGTTAAGATTATCTACATCGGGTTGGGGCGATAATTACGAAATAACGCATACTCAAGGGAACTGGGACGTATTCATTAAAAATTTACGTGAAGTTTGTCTTTTGCGGAATAAAATACATCCAGAAATGAAAGTTGAGGTTTTCTTTCATATATACAAGCATAGTCAAAAGCAAGAGCTACTCAAATGGCAGGCGCTTTGTGCAGAACTAGCCATAGAATTGCACCCTGTTTATGCCTATTTAATTTCTTTAGATGATGTTTTGGCTTATAAGGAAGGTGTGCCTTTACCGCTTGAAGCGCAAAAAGCATCTGAAATGCTCATGTTTCCATTGGATGATGGATTGGCTGAAGCACAATCAGAAGCTGATTTACCTTGTGATACTTTTCGCAGTATTAATATCAACTGGGATCTATCAGTCAGTAATTGCATGATGTACTACTACCCGACTAATAATGTTGCGGCGGCTAATTATTTGGAAACACCACTTCAAGAAATTATGATGGTTAGACAGGATTCTAATTTATGTCAGAGGTGTATGGATAAGGGGGTTCATAGATATTGTGGTACATACTCGCGTAAATCCATTGATACCAATGAACTTAATTAGCTGTGTTGTAATGTAAATGACAATTTCCATTTTACACATAGCCCCTCATTATGGCGGTGGCGTTGGTTCAGTTGTTCGCTCTTTAATTTCGGGTCAGTTAAAGAGCGAATTTGAACATCGTTTGTTGGCACTTGAAACAATCAATGATGAAACTGTTAGTTTTGCGCAAAAAGATGATGTTACTTACTTACAAACGGCATTGTCTGATGAAAGTATTTTAAACCAATGGATTGAGGCCGCAGATATTGTCCACCTGCATTGGTGGAATCACCCCTTGTTAATGAAGTGGATAGTTAGTCATAATATACCACCTTGTCGACTTGTATTATGGTCTCATGTAAATGGAATGTATGCGCCGCAGGTATTTTTTAAAGAGCTTTTTGATTTCTCCGATATTTTTGTATTTTCTTCAGCGTATAGTTATCAATCATCTGTTTTTCCTAGGAATACAAAGACAGAAGACATTCGTATTATACAAAGTCAATCCAAAGTAAATGTCATTAAAGATCGACAAGAAAAAAGGACTAACTCATTTAAGGTTGGGTATATCGGTACTGTAGATTATGCGAAAATGCACCCTCAATTTATAGATTTATGTATTAATGCACAAATAGACAATGCTCAGTTTATTGTTTGTGGCGGGCCACAAGAACAAGCACTGCAACATCAAGTGAAAGAGTCTGGCGTTGAATCCTTATTTGATATTAGGGGTGTCATTACTGATGTTGATAAAGTTTTGGCAGAATGTGATGTGTTTGGATATCCACTAAACAAAGAGCATTATGGGACAGGAGAGCAGGTTCTATTAGAAGCAATGGGAGCAGGTGTTGTTCCTGTTACCTTAGATACTGGATGTGAAAAATACCTTGTTGACCAGGGCGAGAATGGTCTGATTGTTTCCTCTTTAAAAGAATACAGTGCTGCCTTGAATTTTTTAGCTCGTGATGAGGGTGAACTTAAGCGAATGTCCATGAATGGAATAAATAAAGTACGAAGCCTAATGCAAGATCAATATGAAAACGAGTGGAGTACACTTTATCGAGAGTTATTGGGGTACGAAAAAAGTAGACATAGGGTAAGCTTACCTCAGGCGTTGCCTAATATAACAGAGGGGGCAAACTTGCTGTTACAGTCTTATGGATCAATACAACTAGTCGAAAATTTGATAGATTTACTTAATATTACAAAACCGTTGAATGCACATAATTTCCCTCAGGGGATTTATTCAGAAACACGGGGGTCACCTTACCATTATTTAAGGTTTTTCCCTGATGACGCCATATTGCAAGCACTTTGTAAGCGATTGGAACCTTATAAGTTAATGGAAACATCATTATGAAAGTTTTGCTCATTTCTCCAGCCAAGCTTGCTGGACTTAAAGAAACTAAAGGAACAGTTCCAGTTCCTCTTTTACATCTAGCCAGTATTTTGCAACATCATGGGCATGAACCAGTCATTTATGATTTGTCGGTTAAAAATATTCCAGAAGGAGACGATGCTGAGCAATATTTTTGTAAGGAGGTTGATGCTGTTATTGCAAAGGAAGCCCCTGATTTAGTAGGTATTAATTGCTTTACATCTTTACATTTTCAAAGTGTTTTAACAATAGCTGAAGGTATTAAAGAAAGTAACCCTGACTTGCCTATTGTCACCGGTGGTGCGCACCCTAGTCTATTTCCTAAAGAAATTTTACTGGGGACAGATGCAATTGATTTTGTCATAGGCGGCGAAGCAGAAGAACTAATTATTCAGTTAGTAGATGCATTAGAATCGGGAGATAAAGATAAGTTTAAAAAGATTCAGTCATTTAGTTATAGGCTAGATGACATCGTTATCTCAAACCCAAGAATAGATTATTTGGATGACTTGGATGATTTGCCACCTCCTGCTTGGGATTTATTGAATTTTAAAGATTACTATACTGATTTATCTTCTTGGAATAATCCAAAACAGTTAGACTTTAGTCTTTCTGTGCCCATTATGACATCTCGAAGTTGCCCCTTTACTTGTAATTTTTGTGCTTGTTTTACCACGATGGGTAGGAAGTTTCGTATGAGAACACCCAGTTTGGTTGTTGACGAAATACAAATGTTGCATGAGGTGTATGGACAGAATTATTTTGGATTTATTGATGATGTCGTTAATTTACATAAGCACCATTTTATCGATATTTTAAATGAAATAGTACGCCGTAATTTGAATATCCAATTTGAAACAACATGTGGACTTCATCTCGGCACATTAACTAATGATGTTATTAGTGCGATGGCAGAAGCAGGTTGTGTTTTTGCTCGTTTACCTGTTGAGCATGGTAATGATGAAATGCGTAATATGATTATTGGTAAACATTTAAAGCGGGAGAAAATTTATGATGCGGTTGCAAGCTTAAAGAAGCATAAAATTTTTACTAGTAGCATGTTTATTATGGGCTTTCCTGAAGATACATCGGAAACAGTACAGGACACTTACGATATGATTTGTGATTTACAATTAGATCTAAATTATGTTTTTAATATTATTCCATTTCCAGGAACCAAGCTTTTTGAGCAAGCACGACGAGATAATTTATTCATTGGAGATTTTTCAGTTGATGAATTATGGAAAGGTAAAATTAATCTCGATCCTGTTGCTGATGAAGTACGGTTTTTCATTAAGCCTTACAATATGGAAATTGATGAGTTAATGCATTTTCGTAAGTTATTTGATGCAACACAGTTTTTTAGTGAAGAAGCCAAGCAGGCTAATTTGAATTTTTCATAAGTGTGAGCAGTGTGAATAGAGCTTGTCCTTTATGTAGTGAGGTTCATGCAGTCAATATTGCTGCTTTAGATTATGCTATGTGGGATGATTTGGCTATAGATGCTCATGCCTTGCTAGTGTCTTGCGTAGAATGTGGTATGGTCTATCATCAAACGGTGGCATCAGAAAGCGATTTCGCCCAATATTATAAACACAATAGTTATTACGCCACTGCTGAAACGGGGGGGGCGGGAGGTTTTAGTGCTGATGAAATATCTCGTTACCAGCGTACGTATTCCATTGTTTCTAAGTACTTAAATAATAAAAACCCATCTATTGTTGATGTCGGCGCAGGGCAAGGTGGTTTTTTGAGCTGGTGTAAAGATCAAGGGCTTCATCACTTAACTGCGATAGAAAAGTCAGATTCTTGCTCTAAATTCATAAAAAATAATCTTCAAACCCCTGTTTATAATGATGTGGTTGATTTTGCCGTGGGTAATAAGCAAGCGATAGATGTCATTATTATCTCTCATATGTTAGAGCATGCCTTCAATCCGTCACATCTATTAGCACAGCTAATAGATGTGACGGATGAAAATACTCTGTTTTACTTTGAAGTACCTAATGCAGCATTTTATGTAGCAGAAGAAAATCCTTGGCAATACTTATATTTTGAGCATATTAATCATTTTGATTCAATTCATTTGGAAATGTTATTGAATGATTTAGGTTTAGGAGCTTTATTTAAAGTAGAAAGCAGCTTTATTCCTGAAAAAGGAAATGATCAAGAATGCTGTGTTATTGTGGCTAAAAAAGTAATGCGTAAGCGCCTGGAGCATAGTTATACGTTAGCATTGTTAATGCAGGTTAATTTAAAATATCCATCGTCAATATTGAGTTATTTAGAATTAAACCTTGATGATAGTGCGAAAAAAATTAGTATTTGGGGTATTTCTCAATACAGCCAATTTTTAATAGCAAAGTCTCCTTTTTTATTAAAACAGTTACGGTTTTTAATCGATAAATCCCCTGCAAAATGTGACCGATACTTGAGGTCTCATAAAGTTGAAGGAGTGGATAAAATTTTAGAATTAGGCAGTGATGATATTTTATTAATTCCGAAAAATATAATTTCTAAAGAAATGAAGGCTTCACTGGATAATATGAAATTTTCTGGAGAAATAATTCTTTTCTAATGATGGCGGAATTTTCAGGATCTATGTTGATTGTGATATCGTGAACATGTTTAATTTTTTAGTATGGTTTTTCGGTCTTCATAGTACGTAGTTTCTCATTTTAAGACTTCTAAATATACGGCATGATGTGGTTTTTAAGTTATTGATTTATATTTAATTAGTTGGGTTTTACTACAAAAATAATGGTTATTTCTAGTGTTTTTGATAATTTACCCTTCAATTTTTCTAAAAAATTAGAAGTAAAAATAAAAGTTACTTATTTATCAGTATGTTATTTTTTAATTAAGTCGAGCATGGCGTAAATATGTGAATTATTTGTTGAAACAGGCTTTTGAATATTATTTTCATTTAGATATTTTTAGAGTGAACGGTGTTTTTCAAGTTACTTTACTTGGAGTGCAGCAGGAATTGGACTTAGATTAGTTTTTCCACAACCCCCGCATTTTTTACATAGTGAAACATACCCTGAATTCATGTAGCCGAGATTATATTCGATTAATGATATTTTATCTTTTTCGTTTGTACCGTCTAAATTATTTAAATCTAGGTAATCGTTAGAGTTATCATCTAAAAGGCCCGCCTTCTCAGCACTCCAGGCTAGATGACAATAATAGAATTTAGAATCATTCATGCCTTTAAAAAGAGGAGCGCATGCATGCATATGTGCCTCTAGATTTTCATCAGGAATATTCAATGGGTTATGAGGAAAGTTAAAGTCCAACCAAGAAGAACTACTGTTTAGATAGTGTCTGACGTTGTATTCATTAAGTTTTTTTTGCAAACGATCTATATTTTCCAGATAATCTATACTGGATCTATAGTCGCTGATACTGATAATGGCGTTGCTCTGCTGTAATTTAGAAAGAACATCTGCTTTAGGGACGATTGTTCCATTTGTAATAATTTTTAATTCTCCGATAGCATTACTATGATTCTCTGTGACGTAATTAATTATTTGTCCCAGGTGTGGAGATAAAAGGGGTTCCCCTCCTAATAATGTTAGTCGTAAAACTTTATCTGCTAAGCTAAATAGAGAGTCGATAGATGTTATAATTGATTCAAGTGAGACTGATGATGAATTGCCCTTGAACGAGGGGACAAACATATTACAGTTTTCACACTTTAAAGTGCATTTGGTTGTGATGGCAATATGCACTTCAGGAAGGTATGTTTTTTTTTTATTATACCAATACCATGAGCAGATAAATTTATTGATGTCAGTGAAGTCGATATCTTCAGTTAATCCAATTTCTTGTAATTGTTCTGATATATGGCCATAATGAGTCGAAATTAATATATGGTATTTAGATATATTTATACTTGAGGGGTTAATAACTGGAATATTTAAGAAAGTATCCCCTTCTTTTTTTTTATCGTTATCTATAATGCAACGAATATTGATATCATTATTTAATTGTTGAATAAGACTTTTGCCATTTTCCCCAAACCCAAATACAGCAATATCTGCAGGGTTACTCCATAGTCTATTGTATGCTTCTAGTTCGCGACCTTTATTTACCCATTTCATGGAGACTCCCTTCTTAGTATTTAATCAACTTTGATAAGAATAATAACATGATAAGCTATCAACATATAACAGATATTTACTCTAAAACATTTCTTGTTAATTTCGATGTAACTTTCGAACATATTAAAAGAAAAAAAATTGCAATATATGGGTTAGGAAGTAACACTCATATCTTAACAAGATATATCAAGGGTTTTTCAATTGTAGGACTTCTGGATAAAGATAAGGCTTCTATTGGTAAAGAAATAAATGGTTACCCAGTTCTTTCAATGGCAACTATCTCTACATGTGTGGATGCGATTATTATTGTATCTAATGATAGTTATTGGAGCATTATTTTCGATAGAATTAAAGCTGTCAGTGAGCAGTTTAATATAGATGTTTTTTACCAAGATGGAAGTCAGCCTATTGATGAAGTGAATGAAAATAATATAAAAAACAATCCTTATTGGAGAGTTGACAAAGAACTGTTGCTAGAAAGGTTGAGTAGCTACGACATAATTACGTTTGATCTTTTTGATACGCTTGTAATGAGAAAGGTTTTACGTCCTGAAGATGTCTTTTCGCTAGTAGAAAAAAAACTATTCCAATTATATAAAAAAGGGTATGAATTTGCAGAGATACGTAAATTTGCGGCGACTCAACTGGATATGAGAGTGGGACCTATTTATTCTTTTGATGATATTTATACAATATTAGTTAAAGACTTTAAATTTCCTAAGGGGCTTGTGTACTTAACGCAGCAATTGGAGATTGAAACGGAATTAGATTTTCTTACTCCAAGGGAGGAAATACTTGGTTTTTTTAACTATGCAAAAGAGCAGGGGAAGACGGTTTCAATTGTGACTGATATGTATTACGGTATTGAAATAATTGCTCAAATTTTAAAGAATAATGGTATTGCAGAGTATTCGGATATTTATATTTCATGTGAGACAAAGAAAGCTAAAAAAGACGGTGTTTTTTGGAAGTATTTTTCTCAAATATATGATGTAAACAGAGTATTGCATATTGGAGATGACTTTGTGTCTGACCAAAAGTACCCTTCTCATTATGGTATTGCTTCTTTTGCAATATTAAGTGGATATGAAATGCTGAAGATATCATCTATCAAGGCTCTTGCTTCTCAGGTTTGTACTATTGAAGATTCGATGCTAGTTGGAGTTTTAGTAAGTCATCTTTTTAATAGTCCTTTTGCTCTTGCGCATTCTGAAGGAAAGTTTATTTTTAGAAGTTTTAAAACCTTCGGGTATGTTTGTTTTGGGCCAGTCATTTATCGGTATTTACTTTGGCTGATCAGTGAAAGTAAACAAAATAAAACTAAAGAAATTCTTTTTTTTGCACGGGATGGTTTTTTACTTAAGAAATTTTATACTCAAATGATTGATTCTCTTAATATTGTTGATATGCCTGAAGGAATCTACTTTAAGACCTCTCGACGCACTGTAACTGTGGCATCAATTAAGACAAAGGGTGATATTTATAAGTTAGCCAAATTAAGTTTTTCTGGAACACTCTCTCAATTCCTTAATAAACGTTTTGGTATTAATGCACAGAACGATGACCTCCAAAATGATATAGAAATCAATACAAAACTAGATGGCTTGCTTATTAATTGTTATTTAGAAAAGTATGAGGAGGCTATTCTTGAAAATTCATTGGTAGAGAGGTGTAATTATCTTTCATATATCAGTTCTCTTAACTTGCAAGCACAAAAAAAAGTTGTCGTTTCAGATATATATTTAAATGGTACTAATCAATATTATCTTTCAAAAATTACTGGAAAAAGTTATCAGGGGTATTATTTCTGCGCTAAAATGGGTAGTGAAAATCCCTATGACTTAGGGGAGGGGATTTTAGGTATCTATCAGGGGAGGGATAATAGTCTTACGGCTAAAAACAGTCATATTATGAAGCAACAGCTCATTATAGAAGCTGTCTTAGCCGCTCCTGAAGGTATGTATATTAGATGTGATGAATCTGGGGAGTTTGAACAGGCTCCGATTGCGCAAAACCAGAAAAACTATTATAAAAAAATTGGGATACATGAAGGCATTGAAGAGTTTATTTCGGATATGAATAGTTTGTATGATAACCCTTTTGAATCGCTTGTTTCTTCTGATCTTGTTGATGAGGTACTAGGGTTATTTTTGTCAAAAAAATGTATTATCCATACAAGCATTAAAAAAACACTCTATGCGGAAGATGCGTTCTCATTTGTTAAAGATGTATCTATCTGGGATGATTAAATATAAGGTCCCGATATAGGGAATACATTGAATAATGTACGATTTTTTATTATAAAAATAATAACCACCACGTCCTCAGGACGTGGGTAGGTTCGTAGGCTTCAGCCTGACGAATTTTTAGGTCTACTCATGTAACCTAATTTGTGTTGTCGCCACAGCACACAAAATTAGGATTAAAACATGAGCAGATTTAGTAAGTTATCAGATGTCATTTGGCATTGTCAGTATCATATTGTATGGGTTCCCAAATATCGTTATCGGATTTTGGTTGATAAAGTGGGTTTTGAAGTATCAAAAAGCATAAGGGTTTATGCAGAACGTTTAGGGTGTGA
>Ga0209495_1001615_pt1 | contig 15596 bp, 11 predicted proteins | sample EN1Hudsemesocosm_FD_184629 | JGI IMG/M metagenome (GOLD analysis project Ga0209495, IMG submission 184629) | Methane-oxidizing microbial communities from mesocosms in the Hudson Canyon - EN1E Hudson Canyon (SPAdes) (version 2) | ecosystem: Environmental > Aquatic > Marine > Cold seeps | place... | reverse complement strand
GCTCTCTTTCTTCTGGCGCGTTATCGATATCAGCGAAATCTTTTGCTTCACCACCTTGAGCTTCGGCCATTACTTTTGTAATCGCTGCTGTCAAAGTCGTTTTACCATGATCAACGTGACCAATTGTACCCACGTTGACGTGGGGTTTCGTTCTTTCAAATTTTTCCTTGGACATCTCGTCTACCTCACTTAACTGTATTTTTACTTAAACTTATTAATAACTGCATCTGCTACATTGTTTGGAGTTTCTGCATATTTAGAAAACTCCATAGAGTATGTTGCTCTACCCTGAGTTGCGCTGCGCAAATCAGTTGCATAACCAAACATCTCTGCAAGTGGTACGTCAGCTTTAATGACCTTACCGCTTACTGTATCTTCCATCCCACCAACTAAACCGCGGCGGCGACTTAAATCACCCATCACATCACCCATGTAATCTTCTGGGGTAACTATTTCAATTTTCATAACCGGCTCTAGAAGAACGGGATCTGCGTCTAACGCTCCGTTTCTAAAACCTAATGAACCAGCAACTTTAAATGCCATTTCATTTGAATCCACGTCATGGTAGGAGCCATCAAACAATGTAACTTTGACATCTTCAACCGGATAGCCGGCTATTACACCATTTTTCATCTGCTCTTGTATACCTTTATCTACAGATGAAATATATTCTTTAGGAACTGAACCACCAACAATACCATTTTCAAAGGCATAACCACTACCTGATGGCTGAGGCTGAATTTTCAACCAAACATGACCATATTGACCGCGGCCACCACTTTGGCGGATAAACTTACCTTCTGCTTCAACTGTTTTTCGGATTGTTTCACGGTATGCTACTTGTGGTGCACCAACATTTGCATCAACAGTAAATTCGCGTTTTAATCGATCAACGATAATATCTAAATGTAATTCACCCATACCAGCAATGATTGTTTGCGCAGATTCTTCATCTGTTGATACTCGGAATGATGGGTCTTCTTTTGCTAACTTTCCTAAAGCTAAACTCATCTTTTCTTGATCAGCTTGTGTTCTTGGCTCGATAGCTACAGATATGACGGGGTCAGGGAACTCCATCCGTTCTAATGTTATGTGGTTATCAGGATCACAGAGCGTATCGCCAGTTGTTGTATCCTTTAGTCCAATTGCAGCAGCAATATCACCCGCACGAACTTCAGATATTTCTTCACGGCTATTACTATGCATTTGAACAATACGGCCAATGCGTTCTTTTTTACCTTTTACAGGATTGTAAACTGCGTCGCCAGATTTCAATACTCCCGAGTAGACTCGGAAAAATGTAAGTGTCCCAACGAAAGGATCAGTTGCAATCTTAAAGGCAAGTGAAGCAAAAGGTTGTTCATCGTCAGCTGTACGACTGTCAATTGAGTCATTATCATTATCAATGACACCAGTTATAGCTGGAACATCTAACGGTGATGGCATGTAGTCAACAACTGCATCAAGCATGGCTTGAACGCCTTTGTTTTTAAAGGCTGAACCGCAAAATGCGGGAACAATTTGATTTGAAAGTGTCTGTAATCTGATACCTAGCTGAATCTCAGTTACTGAGAGCTCGCCAGTTTCCAAATATTGATCCATTAAAGATTCATTGGCTTCGGCTGCCGATTCTACTAGCAATTCACGATAGCGCTCACATTCATTCAACATATCCGCTGCTATTTCTCGAGCTTCGTATGTTGTGCCTTTATCAGATTCATTCCAGTAAATAGCTTTCATGCGGATCAGGTCAACGATGCCTTCAAATTCTTCTTCAGCACCGATAGGTAATTGCATAACTACTGGGTTAGCACCTAAACGTTGCTTGAGTTGCTCAATAACGTTTAGAAAATCTGCCCCTGAGCGATCCATCTTATTGATGAAAGCCATGCGGGGCACATTATATTTATTGGCTTGACGCCAAACAGTTTCAGATTGTGGTTCAACACCACCTACAGCGCAAAAAACAGCGACTGCACCATCCAAAACTCGTAAAGAACGTTCAACTTCAATAGTAAAATCAACGTGACCAGGGGTATCAATAATATTGATACGATGCTGGTCATATTGCTTGTCCATTCCGGACCAAAAGCAGGTAGTAGCAGCAGAGGTAATTGTAATTCCTCGCTCCTGCTCTTGCTCCATCCAGTCCATAGTAGCAGCACCATCATGAACCTCACCAATTTTGTGAGATATTCCGGTATAGAACAGCACTCGCTCTGTAGTCGTGGTTTTACCCGCGTCAATATGAGCCATAATGCCGATATTCCGGTATCGATTTATAGGTGTACTTCGTGCCACTATCGGTACTCTTAAAGTTAAAGTTTTTAAAGAACAGTTGTAACTAATTTAAAACAGGTTGGACTAAGGTATAGCTTAAAAACGGAAGTGAGAGAACGCCTTATTTGCTTCCGCCATACGGTGTGTATCTTCTTTCTTCTTAACCGCAGAACCTTTCCCGTCAAACGCATCAGCTAATTCACCAGCTAGACGCATACCCATTGATTTTTCACCACGTTTACGAGCGGCTTCAACTAACCAACGCATTGCTAAAGCAATACGACGTTCTGCACGTACTTCAACAGGAACTTGGTAAGTTGCACCACCAACACGGCGTGACTTAACTTCAACCATTGGACTGATATTTTCAATTGCTTTTTGGAATATCTCTAAACCATTGGTGCCTTTTGATTCAGATACTGAATCTAATGCGCCGTAAGTAATCGTTTCAGCAACTGATTTTTTACCATCTTTCATGATGACATTTATGAACTTTGCCAAACCGACATTTGAAAACTTCGGATCTGGTAGTACTTCACGTTTGGCAACAACCCTTCTTCTTGGCATCTTTCTTTCCTAATTCTTAATAACGTTTAAAGTTAACTAAAGCTAGCTTTTTGGACGCTTAGCACCGTATTTAGAACGGCCTTGGCGACGATCAGAAACACCTGAAGTATCAAGCGCACCACGAATTGTGTGATAGCGAACACCAGGTAAATCTTTAACACGACCACCACGGATTAGAACAACTGAATGCTCCTGAAGGTTATGACCTTCACCACCGATATAAGATGTAACTTCAAAACCATTTGTCAATCGAACACGTGCGACTTTACGCATCGCAGAGTTAGGTTTTTTTGGTGTTGTAGTATAAACACGAGTACAAACCCCACGACGTTGCGGACATGCTTGCAACGCTGGTACATTGTTCTTTTTCTTTTGTTTCAATCTTGGTTTGCGAACCAACTGATTTATTGTTGCCATTAATACAGCCTTAACAAATATACAACGATGGTAGCCTGCGATACTATTGTTCTCGCATTACCATCAAAAATCGGGCACCCTAAATTTCGGGTGCCCACAAAGAAGAGGAATTCTACAACTCAACAAAGCATTGAGTCAAGGATTCTTTTTTATTTAGGAAACCTTTTCCAAATCATCACTACTTTTTTCAGCTTTTTCAGTAGTAGCATTTGTTTTCACTACAGGCTCATCACCTTGATGACGCTTACGGTAACGTTCTTTATGATAAGCCAATCCAGTACCAGCTGGTATCAATCGACCAACAATAACATTTTCCTTCAAACCTCGAAGACTATCACGCTTACCCGTTACTGCTGCGTCAGTTAATACGCGAGTAGTTTCTTGGAACGACGCTGCTGAAATAAACGACTCAGTCGCTAGTGAAGCCTTAGTAATACCTAGTAACATCGGTATATACGCAGCCTCTAACTTATCCTGAGCTCGTACTGCATCGTTGGTGTCTAACAAGCGGTCATATTCAACTTGCTCGCCTTTTAAGAAGCCTGACTCACCAGCAGAACCTATTTCAACCTTACGAAGCATCTGACGAACTATTACTTCGATATGCTTATCATTAATTTTTACACCTTGTAAGCGATAGACTTCTTGCACTTCACTTACCATGTAATTAGCTAATGCTAGAACACCTTTCAAACGTAAAATATCATGCGGATCTTCAGGGCCATCAACAATCATTTCACCCTTTTCGATATGCTCGCCTTCGAATACTGATACATGACGCCACTTAGGAATAAGCTCCTCATGAATTTCACCTTCTTTCGGTGTAATTACTAAGCGCTGTTTACCTTTAGTTTCTTTACCAAAACTAATTGTACCGCTAATTTCAGCCATCAACGCTGGATCTTTTGGTTTACGAGCTTCAAATAGATCAGCAACACGTGGTAGACCACCCGTGATATCACGAGTTTTACTACTTTCTTGTGGAATACGAGCTAATACATCACCAATACCTACGTGAGCGCCATCTTCAACACGTACAATCGCGCCGCCTGGTAAGAAGTATTGCGCTGGAATATCAGTTCCAACAATGAATAAATCATCACCATTATCATCGACCAATTTAACCATCGGACGCATGTCTTTTGATGCTGCACTACGTTGTTTCGGATCACGAACAATCATACTTGTTAAACCTGTCACATCATCGACATTTTTATCGACTGTCACACCTTCAACTAAATCTTTGATTTGAACGTTACCCGCTACCTCAGTTACAACTGGATGAGTATGTGGGTCCCAGGTAGCGATAACTTGACCAGAATCGACAGTGTCATTATCAGCAACGTTAATTTCAGAACCATAAGGAACTTTATAACGTTCACGCTCACGGCCATTTTCATCAATAAGATGTAACTCACCTGAACGCGAAACAGCAATAAACTTACCGCTTTCGTGTCGTACTGATTTAATGTTGTGGAAACGAATTGTACCTTTATATTTCAAGGTTACAGCATTATCTGCCGCTGTTCGTGATGCTGCGCCACCGATGTGGAAGGTACGCATTGTTAACTGAGTACCTGGCTCACCGATAGATTGAGCAGCGATAACACCGACTGCCTCACCTTCATTGATGAGGTGGCCTCGACCCAAATCACGACCGTAACAAGCCGCACAAACACCGTACCGAGATTCACAGTTAATTGCTGAACGAACTAATACTTCATCAATACCTTCTTGCTCTAACTTAGTGACTAGCCCTTCATCGACCATAGTGCCTTTAGTAATCACAACGTCACTACCATCAGTCTTCATCACATCAACTGCAACTACACGACCTAGTACTCGTTCACCTAATGGTTCTACAACGTCGCCACCTTCAATGATTGGAGACATCATCATACCGTCTTCGGTACCACAATCCTCTTCAATGACAACTAGATCTTGAGCAACATCAACTAAACGACGTGTCAAATAACCAGAGTTAGCCGTTTTTAGAGCAGTATCAGCTAGACCTTTACGAGCACCATGAGTAGAAATAAAGTATTGGAGTACATCTAGTCCTTCACGGAAGTTCGCTGTAATCGGCGTTTCGATGATAGAACCATCTGGTTTAGCCATCAAACCACGCATACCAGCTAACTGACGAATCTGAGCTGCCGAGCCCCTCGCTCCTGAATCTGCCATCATATAGATAGAGTTCATAGATGATTGTTTAACTTCGTTACCGTCAGCATCGACTACTGTATCAGTACCAAGACCATCCATCATCGCATTAGCAACTTGGTCATTAGTACGAGACCAAATATCGATAATCTTATTGTAACGCTCACCGTCTGTAACCAAACCAGATGCATATTGTGTTGCGATTTCTTCAACTTCAGCTTCAGCTACAGCAAGGATTTCTGCTTTCTCAGCAGGAATAGCCATATCATCAATACCTACTGATGCACCTGACATAGTCGCATGTGTAAAGCCTAGATACATAAGTTGGTCAGCAAGGATAACAGTGTCCTTCAAACCCATACGGCGGTATGAAGTATTAACTAATTCAGCTATTGCTTTTTTGGTTAATTCACGATCAACTACTGAGAATGGCAAACCTTTAGGTATGATATCTGAAACAATTGCTCTACCTACTGTTGTTTCAACGCGGATAGTTCTAGTCTGCTCTGGTTCAGGCAAGCTGTTATCTGTTTCTTCTAAACGAACAGTCACTTTAGCGTGTAGTGCAACTTCCTTATTATCAAAGGCACGTTTAAGCTCGGCTAAGTTAGCAAATTTACTACCTTCACCTTTGGCGTTAACCAATTCACGAGTCATGTAGTATAGACCCAATACCACGTCTTGTGACGGGATAATAACTGGCTCACCATTAGCTGGTGACAAGATATTGTTAGTAGCCATCATCAATGAACGAGCTTCTAATTGAGCCTCTAGTGATAATGGTACGTGAACCGCCATTTGGTCACCATCAAAGTCGGCGTTGAACGCACCACACACTAATGGATGTAATTGAATCGCTTTACCTTCAATCAACAATGGCTCGAATGCTTGGATACCTAATCTATGAAGAGTTGGTGCACGGTTAAGCATAACTGGATGTTCACGAATAACATCTTCTAAGACATCCCAGACTTCAGGACCTTCGCGCTCAACCATTTTCTTAGCGGCTTTAATTGTCGTCGCTAAACCTGCACGCTCTAATTTACCGTATACAAAAGGCTTGAATAACTCTAAAGCCATTTTTTTAGGTAAACCACACTGATGCAATTTCAGGTATGGACCAACAACGATTACTGAACGACCAGAGTAATCAACACGTTTACCAAGTAAGTTTTGACGGAAACGACCTTGCTTACCTTTGATCATATCTGCCAAAGATTTTAATGGCATACGGTTGGTACCAGTAATAGCACGACCGCGACGACCATTATCTAATAAGGCATCTACAGACTCTTGTAGCATACGCTTTTCATTACGTACGATGATATCCGGTGCATTCAAGTCTAATAAACGTTTCAAACGGTTATTACGGTTGATTACACGACGGTATAAGTCATTCAAATCTGACGTAGCGAAACGACCACCATCAAGTGGTACTAATGGACGCAAATCTGGTGGTAGTACAGGTAGAACTTCTAATACCATCCATTCAGGTTTGTTACCTGATTCACAAAAGGCTTCCATTAACTTCAAGCGTTTAGTTAATTTTTTCGATTTTGTTTCTGAGTTAGTCGCTTCAATCGCTGCACGAATAATTTCGATTTCTTTCTCTACATCGATATTTCGTAATAACTGCTGTACTGCTTCAGCACCCATGCGAGCATCAAAATCATCACCGTATTCTTCAACGGCTTGTAACAAAGTCTCATCTGATAATAACTGACCTTTTTCTAAAGGAGTCATTCCAGGATCAACAACGATAAATGCTTCAAAATACAATACGCGTTCAATGTCACGTAATGTCATATCCAAGAATAATGAGATACGTGATGGTAATGATTTTAAGAACCAAATATGTGCAACTGGACTAGCAAGCTCGATGTGGCCCATACGTTCACGACGTACTTTAGCAACAGTAACTTCAACACCACACTTTTCACAGATAACACCACGATGTTTTAAACGCTTATATTTACCACATAAACATTCGTAGTCTTTTACTGGTCCAAACAACTTACAACAGAATAAACCTTCGCGTTCTGGTTTAAACGTACGGTAGTTGATTGTTTCAGGCTTTTTAACCTCACCAAATGACCATGATCTGACCATTTTTGGAGATGCCAAACCAATTCGAATGGCATCAAATTCTTCAGGTTGAGATTGTTGCTTCAACAGGTTAAGCAAATCTTTCATATTTTATTCTCCGCTGCCGCAAAACGGCAAATATACTGATTATCGATATAAGTAATATTTAATAAGAATTAGTCACTAACTAATTCAATATCAATACCCAGTGAACGAATTTCGCGAGTCAATACTTTAAAGGATTCAGGCATACCTGCATCCATTCGATAATCACCATCAACGATATTTTTGTAGATTCGTGTACGACCAACTACGTCATCAGATTTCACAGTCAACATTTCTTGCAATGTATAAGCAGCACCATATGCTTCTAGCGCCCATACCTCCATCTCACCGAAACGTTGTCCACCGAATTGAGCTTTACCACCCAACGGTTGCTGTGTAACCAAACTATACGGACCAGTAGAACGAGCATGCATTTTGTCATCGACCAAATGGTTCAATTTCAACATATGCATATAACCAACAGTAACCTCACGTTCGAAAAATTCGCCTGTACGACCATCAATCAGCTGCGCTTGACCACTCCGCGGTAAACCAGCGAGCTCAAGCATATCTTTGATTTCATCTTCTTGTGCGCCATCAAAAACTGGTGTCGCCATTGGCACACCTTGTCTTAAGTTACCTGCCATTTCGATGACTTCATCATCAGAAAAAGAGTCAAGATCTTCTTGCTTACCACTGGTGTTATAAACTTTGCCTAAGAACTCGCGTAATTCCGCAATATCTCGCTGCTGGTCTAACATTTCAGCAATCTTGTAACCTAAGCCTTTAGCAGCCCAACCTAAATGAATCTCAAGAACCTGTCCGATATTCATTCGAGAAGGTACACCTAAAGGATTCAACACGATATCAACTGGACGACCGTCTGCGGTGTAAGGCATATCTTCAACAGGAACGATGTTTGAAATAACACCCTTGTTACCATGACGACCCGCCATCTTATCACCAGGCTGAATACGACGTCTGACAGCAAGGAAGACCTTAACCATACGTTGTACGCCAGGAGCTAAATCATGGCCAGAGATAAGCTTGTTTTTCTTAACTTCAAACTGCTCATCCATATCTTGACGATATTGTTTGATCTGTGTTGACGCTTGTTCTAACTGAGCATTTAAAGCATCATCTTCCATGCGAATATCAAACCATTTCGCATGTTCAAGACCTTTCAAATACGCCTTAGTGATTTTATCACCAGCAGCTAAGCCAGGTGCTTGCTCGGCAACCTTACCGTTTAAGACTCTTTCTAAACGAGAGAATACATCGTCAACGATAATGCGATGTTGATCTTTAAGATCGGCACGAATACGCTCTAATTCGTCTTTTTCGATTGCTAATGTACGTTCATCTTTCTCAACGCCATCACGAGTAAACACTTGTACGTCGATAACTGTACCGTAAGTACCAGAAGACACTCGTAATGAAGAATCTTTTACGTCTGCCGCTTTTTCACCAAAAATAGCTCGGAGTAGTTTTTCTTCCGGTGTAAGTTGTGTCTCACCTTTTGGTGTAACTTTACCAACTAAAATGTCACCGGGTTTAACTTCAGCACCTACATAGACAATACCTGACTCATCTAATTTAGATAATGCACCTTCACTAACATTTGGAATATCACTCGTGATTTCCTCAGTACCTAATTTAGTATCACGCGCTAAACAGTTAGACTCTTGAATATGAATCGTTGTGAATCTATCTTCTTGAACTACACGTTCAGAAACTAGAATTGAATCTTCAAAGTTGTAACCATTCCAAGGCATGAATGCAATAAGAATGTTTTGACCTAATGCCAACTCACCTTTATCAGTAGATGGGCCATCAGCTAATACATCACCTTTAGCAATCACATCACCAGGTTTCACAATTGGACGTTGGTTGATACAAGTACTTTGATTTGAACGTGCATACTTAATTAAGGTGTAGATATCGACACCAGAGTCAGCATCACCCGCTTCACTATCATTGACTCGAATAACAATACGGCTGGCATCAACTGAATCAACAACACCACCACGACGGGCTGAAACCATGACACCAGAATCTTGCGCTACTACACGCTCCATACCAGTACCTACGATTGGTTTTTCGGCACGTAATGTTGGTACAGCTTGGCGCTGCATATTTGATCCCATCAACGCACGGTTAGCATCATCGTGCTCCAAAAATGGAATCAATGAAGCAGCAACCGATACAACTTGACGCGGTGATACATCCATCAATTGCACTTGATCAGATGGCGTTAATGAAAATTCATTGCGGTGGCGACATGGCACCATATTATCTTGAATTTTACCGGTCTTATCTAATGCAATTGTTGCCTGAGCGATTTTATATTCGCCCTCGTCAATCGCTGAAAGATAGATGATTTCGTCTTTACTTGCGACACCGTCTTTCACTGTACGATACGGTGTTTCAATAAAACCATATTCATTAGTACGTGCATAAACAGCTAATGAGTTGATCAAACCGATGTTTGGTCCCTCAGGCGTTTCGATAGGACAAACTCGGCCATAATGGGTTGGATGTACGTCACGTACTTCAAAACCAGCACGTTCACGCGTCAAACCACCAGGGCCTAATGCTGAAACACGACGTTTATGAGTTACTTCAGATAATGGATTATTTTGATCCATAAACTGAGATAATTGACTAGAACCGAAGAACTCTTTGATTGCAGCAGCTACAGGCTTAGCGTTAATCAATTGCTGTGGCATCAAACCTTCTGACTCAGCAATGCTTAAACGTTCTCTGACAGCACGCTCAACACGAACGAGACCAATACGGAATTGGTTTTCAGCCATCTCACCAACACTACGAACCCGGCGATTACCTAGGTGATCGATATCATCAACAATACCGTGACCGTTACGAATTGAAACCAGTTCACTTACTACATCAACGATATCTTCTTTAGATAAAGTACCTTCACCTTCTAGCTCTTTGCGGCCAAGACGGCGATTGAACTTCATTCTACCTACGCCAGATAAATCGTAGCGATCTCCAGAGAAGAACAAGTTTTTGAATAGGTTATTAGCAGCATCTTCGGTAGGCGGTTCGCCTGGACGCATCATGCGATAAATTTCAACTTTAGCTTCTAAAGCTGATGTTGTTTCATCAAGGCGCATAGTCGTAGACATATACGGACCTTTATCGAGGTCATTTGAATAAATAGTGTCAATTACACTAATATCAAAACGCTCAAATGTTTCTAATGTTTCTTCAGTGATCTCATCATTGGCTGAAATAATCACTTCACCACTATCGGTGTCGATCATGTCAGTAGCGACGACTCTACCTATTAGGAAGTCAGCAGGGGCAGTTAAGGTTGTAACGCCTCCTTTTTCCATTTGCCTAATGTGGCGCGCAGTTACTTGTCTATCAGCTTCAACAATAGTTTCACCATCGTTATTCAAGATAGCAAATGGGAGACTTTGGCCTCGTAGTCGAGACGGCACAAGTCCTAATTCGAACTTGTCACCTTTTTTGGTGAACGTATCACGATCGAAGTAGATCTCAAGGATTTCTTCATTCGTATATTCCAGTGCGCGTAATAATACGGTCGCAGGTAACTTACGACGACGATCAATACGTACAAACACAGAATCTTTAGGATCAAACTCGAAATCCAACCATGAACCACGGTATGGAATAACACGAGCATTGAACAGGATTTTACCTGATGAATGTGTTTTTCCTCGATCACTATCGAAGAATACACCTGGAGAACGATGTAATTGAGACACAATTACTCGCTCTGTACCATTAATGACAAAGTTACCTTTCTCTGTCATTAGTGGGATTTCTCCCATATATACTTCCTGCTCTTTAATGTCTTTTACGACTTTTGATTTTGCAGGGGCCTCTTTATCATAAATGACAAGACGCATTTTTACTCTTAGTGGTGCAGCGTAAGTAATACCACGTAGTTGGCATTCTTTAACTTCAAATGCTGGTGTACCGAGGCGATAACTTACATATTGTAGTTCAGCCATGCCGGTATGACTTTTAATCGGGAATACTGAATCAAATGCTGTATGCAAACCTTTTGCTGCACGCTCGTCAGCAGGTATGCCTTGCTGTAAAAAGTCCTGATAAGAATTTACTTGTGTTGCAAGTAAATTAGGAACACTCAAGACACTTGGACGCTTGCCAAAATCTTTACGAATCCGCTTTTTCTCGGTAAACGTATAAGCCATTTATTACACCTCAAAGTCGTCCCGCTTCTACTGACGTAAAAGCAAGTAATTGTAATATTGTATTTCATGGTCAAGCAATCTCCGCTTGACCAGTAACGGAAAAAGGCCGGTGATTAAAATCACCAGCCATTTTCTATATCGTAGCGATCAAATCGCAACGATAAATGCTAAACCTATTTAAGTTCAGCAGTAGCACCAGCTTCTTCAAGTTGCTTAACAACATCTTCAGCTTCAGCTTTTTCAACTGCTTCTTTAATTGTCGCAGGTACAGCTTCAACCATTGCTTTAGCTTCTTTCAAGCCAAGGCCAGTGATAGCACGTACTGCTTTGATAACGCTAACTTTGTTATCACCAAAGCTTGACATTACAACGTCAAACTCAGTTTGTTCAGCAGCAGCAGCACCGCCAGCGTCGCCGCCTGCAGCAGCTACAGCTACAGGAGCAGCAGCAGTTACGCCAAATTTTTCTTCCATTGCTTCGATCAAATCAACGACCTCAACAACTGTCATATTGGAAATCGCTTCCAAGATATCATCTTTAGATACAGACATGTTTCTTTCCTATTTCAAGCTTACAGAATATAAATACAACATTAGTTCTTATTTATAAGAAACTAAGCTGCTTCTTTTGCATCGCGAACAGCCGCGAGCGTACGAACCATTTTGCTAGTCGGAGCAACCAAAGTACGAACAAATTTTTCAATCGGTGCTTTCATAGTACCCATAAGAATAGCAATTGCTTGATCCTTAGTTGGCATTTTAGCTAGCTTCTCGATATCAGTAGCAGGTAATAGCTTGCCACCTAGAGAAACCATTTTGATTTCAAGTTTGTTATGTTCTTTAGCGAAGTCACTCATGACGCGTGCAACTGCACCTGGATCTTCTAATGAGAATCCAAATACCAAAGGACCAGTCATTCCATCCTGCATGCAGGCGAAATCTGTTCCTTCTACGGCACGTTTTGCTAATGTGTTACGAACAACACGCAAATAAACATTCTCTTTGCGCGCTGCAACACGTAGCGTAGTCATATCTGTAACGGTTAATCCATGATATTCAGCTGCAACAGCAGAATATGCAGTAGACGCCACTTCAGCGACCTCAGCAACGACAGCCTTTTTTCCTTCAAGATTTAAAGCCACCTAAAGTTCTCCTTAGGTTCACTACGATTAATCGTAGTGTGTTGCTAAAAGAAGAGTTGCCTCTTCCACCATTACGGTGTTCAACATCAGAAATTCTGTAGCTGAACCCGTCTGCGTAGGTTGTTCCCAAAAAGTTATTAACCTCTGGGATTCAATTAAATTTTCATGCCTACGGTCTTAGACGACCCAGCCAAAGGCTGGGCGGTCCAATTTTTTAGATAAGACTTTCTTAAGCTAAGAAAGACTTATCTACTGTGATACCAGCACCCATGGTGCTAGAAACACTAATACGTTTAATATAAATACCTTTAGTAGAGCTAGGTTTCAGCTTGTTCAAGTCATCGATTAAAGCGATAAGGTTTTGCTGTAAAGCTTCTACTTCAAAGCTTGCATTACCGATTGGAGAATGGATGATACCTGCTTTATCAGTACGGTAGCGAACTTGTCCTGATTTTGCATTCTTCACGGCTTCTGTAACATTAGGTGTTACAGTACCGACTTTAGGATTAGGCATAAGACCACGAGGACCTAACACTTGACCTAATGTACCGACAACACGCATAGCATCTGGTGTTGCAATAACAACATCAAAATCCATGTTACCTGCTTTAATAGACTCAGCTAAGTCTTCAAAACCAACAATATCAGCGCCAGCTTCTTTCGCTTTCTCGGCATTTGCACCTTGAGCAAAAACTGCTACACGAACTGTTTTACCAGTACCGTTTGGTAATACAGTTGAGCTACGAACTACTTGATCAGATTTACGAGGATCAACACCAAGATTGATAGCTACGTCAACTGACTCAACAAATTTCGCAGATGCATTCTCTTTAACAAAAGCTAAAGCTTCAGCAACACTGTATTGAGCGCCTTCTTCTAACTTTTCACGGATCGCCAGACCACGTTTACCCATAACAGCCATTATTCAACACCCTCTGTGTTCAAACCCATACTACGTGCTGTTCCAGCAATGGTTCTAACTGCAGCATCCATATCAGATGCAGATAGGTCTTCCATTTTTGTAGTTGCAATTTCTTCTAATTGCGCACGATTTACAGTACCGACTTTTTCAGTATTTGGACGACCACTACCACTCTTGATACCAGCAGCTTTTTTCAACAAAATCGCAGCAGGTGGTGTTTTAGTGATGAATGTAAAGCTTTTGTCGTTAAATACAGAAATAACAACAGGAACTGGAAGACCTTGCTCCATTCCCTGTGTTTTTGCATTAAATGCTTTACAGAACTCCATGATATTAACACCATGTTGACCCAATGCAGGACCAACAGGAGGACTTGGATTTGCCTGACCAGCTGCTACTTGCAACTTTATATAGGCATCAATTTTTTTAGCCATTTTTTACTCCTCAACGGGTTCCAACGCCTTCCGGCTCCCCAATAATAACCAGCCTAGACTGGAAAAAAACTTACCCTTTAGCAACCTGACTGAACTCTAGTTCAACAGGAGTTGATCGGCCGAAAATAACCACTTCGACGCGCAATCTGCTTTTTTCGTAATTAACTTCTTCAACTACACCGGTGAAATCATTAAATGGTCCATCGGTAACGCGAACCACTTCACCTGGCTCAAATAGAACTTTAGGTCGTGGGCTTTCAACACCATCTTGAACGCGCTGTAAAATCTGATTAGCTTCTGCTTCTGAAATAGGTGCTGGACGGTCACCGGTACCACCAATGAAGCGTAATACACGCGGAATGTCGTTTACAGCATGCCAAGTATCGTCATCCATTTCCATATTAACTAATACATAACCTGGAAAGAACTTACGTTCACTTTTACGCTTTTGGCCATCTCTCATTTCTACGACTTCTTCAGTCGGAACGAGGATCTCGTCAAATTTATCCTCCATACCAAAGCGCTCAATACGTTCTTCTAAAGAACGTTTTACTTGGGCTTCGAAACCAGAATAAGCTTGAATTACATACCAGTGTTTACTCATTTTCAAACCTTTCCTATACAGTTAGTGAGCGTACTGCCCAGCCTAATATTGAATCGACACCCCATAACAATAAGGCCATAACTGTAACCATCAGGATCACAATCAATGTTGTCTGTACAGTTTCTTGCCTTGTAGGCCAAACAACTTTACGAACTTCAGTTTGAGTATCACCTACATAAGACAACATAGATGCGCCCATTTGCGTACGTGATGCAATAAACAAAGAAAGCCCAGCTGCAACAAGCAAGCCAAGCACTCTGAGCAATGTTGAATACTCACTAAAAGTATAAAACAAAGCAATCGCAGCCATCATAAGGATAACTGCGACTATTAATTTGATATTGTCTGCCATTGTTTTCGTTTTCTCAATAATCTTGATTAAAACAAAATGGCAGGCCAGGAGGGAATCGAACCCCCAACCTACGGTTTTGGAGACCGTCGCTCTGCCAATTGAGCTACTGGCCTAACATATGCTTGCAATTTGATAGGAGATTCCAAAACTCTCCAGTCAAACTTATTACCAACTACTACTCAGTGATTTTACTAACAACGCCCGCACCTACTGTGCGGCCACCTTCACGAATAGCAAAACGTAATCCATCTTCCATCGCAATCGGTGCGATTAGAGTTACGTCCATCTTAACGTTATCGCCAGGCATGACCATTTCAATTCCTGATGGAAGTTCACATGCGCCTGTAACGTCTGTTGTACGGAAGTAGAATTGTG
>Ga0209495_1001610_pt1 | contig 15618 bp, 12 predicted proteins | sample EN1Hudsemesocosm_FD_184629 | JGI IMG/M metagenome (GOLD analysis project Ga0209495, IMG submission 184629) | Methane-oxidizing microbial communities from mesocosms in the Hudson Canyon - EN1E Hudson Canyon (SPAdes) (version 2) | ecosystem: Environmental > Aquatic > Marine > Cold seeps | place... | reverse complement strand
TTGTTTAGCAAACAAGTCCTTTCGGCCACTCAGGCACCTCTCCTATTAAATGAACTCCCTCTTTTGAGGAGTGCAAATATAGTTTGCTATTTTCAATGAAACAAGCCTTTTTTAAGAGTTTTTTTCATCTCTTAATAAAGTACTCTAACACAAGTAAATAAAGACTTATAATGTTGGATACTCTATCCTTAAATGGTGAATATTCAAGAGTTTCTTAATAAACACTTTCTTGATTTGACCGATTTCTTTTAGGGTGATAGAAGCGTGATCAAACTGCCCTTCGTTCATCTGACTTTGAATGATTTTATCAACTAAAGCAGTAATGTTTTGAGCATTCTTCTCGGGTAAGCTTCGGGTTGCCGCTTCTACAGAATCAGCCATCATCAATACAGCTGTTTCTTTAGAAAAAGGTTTTGGGCCTGGATAACGGAACATTTCCGTCTCATTCATCTTATCTGGAAACTTCGTTACATACTGTCTGTAGAAATACTGCACCATACCCTCACCATGGTGTGTCCTGATGAAATCGATAATATGTTCTGGTAATTTGTGTTTTTTAGCTTTCTCTATTCCTTTAATAACATGAGAAATAATTACCTGTGCACTCTCATCAGAAGATAACTCGTCATGTGGATTAATTCCTGCCATTTGGTTTTCGATAAAAAACAAAGCATTGTCCATTTTACCAATATCGTGATACAAGGCACCTGCACGAACTAATAATACATTCCCTCCTACTTCCATTACAGCTTGTTCGGCAAGGTTACTTACTTGTAAGGAGTGTTGGAAGGTTCCTGGAGCTTTCTCAGCCATTTCCTTAAGTAACGGGTGGTTTGTATCTGCGAGTTCTAATAAAGAGATATCAGACACCAATGAGAATAACTTCTCGTAAATATATACAAGTGGATAGGTGAAAAGTGTTAAAAAAGCACTCATCAATAAAAACCCATAAACCATATAATTCTGACCAAAGATATCGCCCTTAGTAATAAGCGATATTCCCATAAATGCTATAAAGTAAACGACAGCAATTTTACCAACCGAGATAAACAAATCAGAACGCTTATATAAATTCTCTATCGTAAGTACAGATAATATACCCGCCATTAACTGAATAAACACAAAATGAAAAGGATCGGGGGCTAACCATCCAACTAATAGTATACTAATGGTATGTACAAACAAGGCTAAACGCAGATCGTAAAACGAACGAATTACTAATGGTAGCGCACAAAATGGCACAACATAGATTAAATTATTATTAGAGAATAATAATGAAAATCGTGCCAATGCTAAAAACAGAAGAACATTCAATAAGATGAATTTCAAAGAATTGGAATCTCTAAAAAGATTGGCTCTGTTCTTCATTACGAATAAGAAAATTATAAGAAAACATAGACTAATGAGTAGTATTTGACCGACAACAATAAATCGATTTGTTCTAACAGTTATCTGTTTACCTTCAAATTCTTGCTTATAAGACAATAACTTTAAATAAGTCTTTTGATTTACCAACTCGCCTTTAGATACGATTAACTCACCGACCTCAACCTTTCCACTTACTTTAGAAATTTTTGCTAATTCGGTATCGAGAATAATATCGGTGTCATTGGCGTTAAATAAAACATTCTGTGTTAAAGCCTCAATCAATAAATCCACACAATCGCTATAATCCTCTTCTTCGCTTATATCAATAGTTTTAATAAGCTCTGTAGATTGTGCTATGGTATAAAATTTATTTAAATAACTCTTACTAGCACCATCGCCTCTATCAACATAAATTACATAATTCGCATCCTTACCTTCAATATTTCCATTATTCTGAATAACACCTTTCTTGTAGATCTTAGTCCATATCGCTCTAACTTTTTTCTCTAAACTAGAAATGTATTTCTCATGCTCCTTTTGAGTCCTTAAAGTAGGCTTATCATCTACTTTCTCTATAAGAAAATTCTCTAACTCATAGTTTAACTTAACTAAACCTTCTTCTTGTTTTTGCTGTTCTAAGGTGAAGAAAAACGTCTTTTGGTCTCTTACTTGCTGTTTCTCTTGAGCAATTTTTTCTAACGGTTTAAGTATAGAAAACTCCATATCGGAAATTAAATTCTCATGTGGCCACGGCTTTCCTTCTATAGGTTCATATTTGAAACTCTTTTTTCGAGGCATTAAATAAACAGCAGCTGCTATAGCAATCAAAAAAAGTGCGATTCTATAAATAGAACTATGCTGATTCCTAACGAATTCCAATAATTTCTTCATATATAATTCCTTTCCTACGAACTTAAACAAATTTGCAAAGCACACAAAGAGATATTCTACTCATTTGAGCTTGCATTTTTTGTAACTTGCGGTGCTTTAAAAATCTAGAGATATGAAAGACGTAGTTATAGTTTCTGCCGTAAGAACTCCAATGGGTAGTTTTGGTGGAGTATTGTCATCTGTTGCAGCTCCTCAATTGGGTGCCGTTGTTATTAAAGGTGCTTTAAATAAAATTAATTTAGACCCAGCTCTTGTTCAAGAAGTGATTATGGGTAATGTATTACAGGCGAATAACGGCCAAGCTCCTGCGCGTCAAGCGGCTTTAGCTGCTGGACTTACGCAAGATGTTCCTTGTACTACTGTAAATAAAGTTTGTGCTTCGGGTATGAAAGCTGTTATGATGGCTGCACAAAGTATTAAAGCTGGCGATAATGACATCGTTGTGGCTGGTGGGATGGAAAACATGTCTGCCGTGCCTTACTATATGGATAAAGCTCGTAACGGTTACCGTTTAGGTGATGGTGTGATTATCGATGGTTTGGTAAAAGATGGTCTTACCGATGTGTACAACAAAGTTCACATGGGTGTTTGTGCCGAAAAATGTGCCGACGAAATGAACTTCACTAGAGAAGAGCAAGATAAGTTTGCATTGACTTCTTACGAGCGTTCTGCTGTTGCTTGGTCTGCTGGTAAATTTACTGACGAAGTGGTTCCTGTTGAAGTTCCTCAAAGACGCGGTGATGCACTTGTTGTTTCTGAGGATGAGGAATACAGCAACCTAAACAAAGAGAAGTTCTTAAAGTTGCGTACAGTATTTAAGAAAGACGGTACAGTAACTGCGGGTAACGCTTCCACTTTAAACGATGGTGCTTCTGCACTAATCTTGATGTCTGCAGAAAAAGCAGCTGAATTAGGTTTAACACCTTTGGCTAAGATTTCTTCTTATGCTGATGCAGCTCACGAACCAGAATGGTTTACGACTGCTCCTGCTAAAGCGGCTCCTATTGCTGTTACTAAAGCTGGAATCGATATTAAAGATGTTGATTACTGGGAATTGAACGAAGCCTTTTCTGTAGTTGGTCTTGCCAATGTTCAGAAATTAGGTTTAGATGCCGATAAAGTAAATGTAAATGGTGGTGCTGTTTCTTTAGGTCACCCTCTAGGAAATTCAGGTTCTCGCATTATCGTTACCTTGATTAATGTACTCAAACAAAACGGTGGTAAATACGGTGCTGCTGGCATTTGTAACGGTGGTGGTGGTGCTTCTGCTATAGTGATTGAAAACTTATAGGTACTAGGTATTAAGTGTAAAGTATTTGGTGAGTCTCGAAAGGGGCTCACTTTTTTTATGCAGATTAGCGAAATCTAAAATGGTAATATTAAGGACTGACATTCTCTTGTTAATTACTTTCTATACACTCAAACTCAACAATCACAAAACATCCTATATTAGCTTTTAGGAAATGAAATACGGAATAGCACATATCTGCATCATCCCGATGCGTTTCGAAGCAAACGACAGAGCCGAAATGGTGAACCAAATTCTTTTTGGGGAACATTATAAGGTGATTGAAAAAAGAGCCAAATGGCTCAAAGTTCGCTTAGTACATGATAATTACGAAGGCTGGATATGTCGCAAGCAGTACTTCGAAATCGATAAGGCACAATTTTTAAGATTATCTGAGGAAACTCAACATTACAATTACAACTTAATTGATGCTTTGAGTACCGAAAAAGGTGATATGATCCCTATTGGACTGGGTTCTACCTTGCCTTTTTACAATGGGGAACACTGTTTGATAAACGATACCATATTCCATTTTGAGGGAGCACATAAGCCTTGCGAAAAGCATACTAAAAAAGACATTGTAGATACTGCTTTTATGTATTTACACGCACCGTATTTATGGGGTGGTCGTACACCGATGGGCATCGATTGTTCTGGATTTACTCAAATGGCATACCGACTAAACGGTAGAGCTATTCCTCGCGATGCTTCACAACAAATTAAATTGGGAACAACACTCAGCTTTATTGAAGAAGCCGAACCAGGAGACCTTGCCTTTTTCGACGATGCTGAAGGAAACATCGTTCATGTTGGGATGATTCTCGATTACAATCAAATTTTACACGCTTCTGGTAAAGTTCGTATTGATAGCATAGATCAGCAAGGAATATTTAATAAAGAATTGGGGGAGCATACACATAAATTGAGGTTGATTAAGCAAATTTATTGACTTTCACCTCTGCCTTAACATTAAATAAAATGTCATTTTTCACACTTTTATGGGAAGGAATACAAGCCACATCAATGATTGAGTGGTTAGCAGTTGTTTCGACTATCATTTATGTTATTCTAGCGGCAAAGCGATTCATTCTTTGTTGGCTATTCGCTTTTATAGGCTCGGCACTATTTGTATATCTATGCTATATTGGCGACCTGTACATTGAATCTATTCTTCAGCTTTTTTATGTTGCTATGGCTATCGTAGGCTGGATCAGTTGGAATAATTCAAATTCAGAGAACCATACAATAAAAACATGGAGATCCAAGAATCACCTCATCAATATTACCCTAAGTGGATTTGCAGCTTTTGTCGTTGGTTTTATTTTCGACAAATACACCCATCAAGCCAGTCCATATTTAGACGCATTTACAACCTGCTACAGCTTATCTGCCACCTATATGGTAAGTCGTAAAATAATTGGAAATTGGATCTATTGGGTGGTGATTGATCTGTTTTCGATCTACCTTTATGCACAGCGCGATTACTACCTAACAGCAGTTCAATACGGGCTATTTACTATATTAGCCATCTACGGTTTTATGGAATGGAAAAAGGAATATAAGAGTCAACTTACATGCTAAGAATTGCGATAACAGGACCTGAATCTTCAGGTAAAACAACTTTGTGTACGGCACTTTCTCAGCATTTTAACACTTCATTTATTCCCGAATATGCAAGGTCTTATTTAGAGGAAACGGAAGGCGAATACAAGCAATCCGATTTAGATTGTATCGCTCAAGGCCAGCTGAAACACTTAACTTCTTGCGAAAATAAAATCTCTATTTGCGATACAGACTTCTCTGTACTAGAAATATGGTCGCAGTACAAATACAATCATGTATCAGAAGTAATCCTCGAATTGGTCGCAAAAGATCTATTTGATTTACACATTTTGTGTTGCCCGGACATCCCATGGGAAGAAGACCCACTTCGAGAAAACCCAAATTCCAGACTACAGCTTTTTGAGCTTTATAAAGAATCTTTACACAGATATGATAAGAATTTTATCGTTGTAACTGATGGACCTAAAAATAGAATTGAAAAAAGTTTGCAAGCCATAGAAGAACTTATTAAAGTTTGAATTAGCTTTGCATTGTCTCTAAGGGGTGCTACTTTATTTAAGTGGCTGAGATTATACCCATTTAACCTGCTCAGGATAATGCCTGCGAAGGGAAGTGATAAAGAGTTAAACAAATACTATAGAATTAGCCCCTTGTTCTTGGTTTATATTTTAAAAAAATATGAAGACAAGAATCTTTTCAAAAATTTGTGGCTTGATGATGTTCATGCCACTACTAGCCTTTTCTCAAAGTACCCTTAAAGGTACTGTAAAAGGGAACGATGGAACCCTTATTCCAGAAGTTCAAGTAGAAATACAAGATACCTTTTATAAAACCTACACCAACCAAGACGGAGCTTTTCTGTTTGGTAAATTAGCGCTGGGTTCTTATCAACTGAACTTTTCTGTAGAAGGTTATGAGACATTTAGTAAAACCATTCAATTTGAAGCTAAGGATCAAGAAATTCAAGTGGTTTTAACCAAGCATTCACAACTTATGGAAGAAATTACGGTTTCTGCCGTAAGAGCAAATCCAAAAATTCCGACCACCTATTCGGAAGTCAACCTCAAAGAAATTGAGCAAGCGAACTTTGGTCAAGACTTGCCTTATATTCTTAATTCTACACCTTCTACTGTAGTGACCTCTGATGCAGGAGCAGGTGTTGGATACACAGGTATTAGAATTCGTGGGGTAGATCCAACACGAACAAACGTAACGATAAATGGAATTCCTATTAATGATTCGGAGTCTCATGGTATGTACTGGGTCAATATGCCCGACCTTTCCTCCTCGGTAGATAACATTCAAGTACAACGTGGAGTTGGGACTTCATCCAATGGAGCTTCTGCTTTTGGTGCAAGTATAAATGTTGAAACAAATACCCTAAATAAAGAGGCTTATGGTACTGTTGACAATTCCTTTGGATCTTTTAATACACTAAGAAATACAGTGAAAGCCGGAACCGGTTTGTTGAACAATAAGTTTATCATAGACACACGTTTATCCGGCATCCAGTCCGATGGTTATGTAGATCGATCTGCTTCTGATCTTAAGTCTTACATGCTTTCTGGAGTTTGGTTGGGCGAAAATTCTACACTTCGTGCTACTTTGTTTAGCGGGAAAGAAAAAACTGCGCAAGCTTGGTATGGGACACCGGAATCTGTCATTAACGGGAATCAAGAAGAAATTATTGCTTACGCAGATCGCAATTACATCTACGGGAGCGATCGAGAAAATTTACTTACATCGGGTCGAAAATACAACTACTACACCTACGATAATGAGGTCGATAATTACCAGCAAGATCACTACCAATTGCATTTTAATCACTCCTTCAATAAAGACTTAAAATTAAGTGCTGCAGCTCACTATACAAGAGGAAGAGGTTATTTTGAGCAGTACAAAGCAGGCGAAGATTTTGGAGACTATGGCTTTACACCTATTATTTTGTCAAGCGACACCATAAATACTACAGATTTAATTCGCAGAAGATGGCTTGACAATCATTTCTATGGAAGTGTTTTTTCACTTAACTACGACAAAGAAGCACTTAGTTTAATCTTTGGTGGTGGAGCCAACCGATACCAAGGGGGACACTTTGGTGAAGTTGTATGGGCAGAATTTTCTTCAGACAGTCAAATTCGAGATCGTTATTACGATAATGATGCTGACAAGTTTGAGACCCATACTTATCTGAAAGGAACCTACAAATTAGGAGAATTAACTCTTTATGGAGATATGCAATACCGACATATAGACTATACTTTTTTAGGGATTGATCAAGTTGATGGATCTATTGTAGAAGTAAATCAAACGAGAACATTTGACTTTTTTAATCCGAAAGCCGGTATGATGTATGATTTTGATGAACGAAATAATATTTATGCTTCTTTAGCCGTGGCCAACCGCGAACCTGTGCGTAAAGATTTTAGAGAAAATACACCTGAGAATCAGCCTAAAAGTGAAAGATTAATAAATCTTGAATCCGGGTACCGTTATAAAGGACATAATTTGATGGTTAATGCAAATATGTACTATATGCATTACACAGATCAGTTGGTTATAACCGGACAGATTAATGATGTGGGAGACTATACGCGAACTAACGTTGATGTGAGTTGTCGAGCAGGTTTAGAAGTAGTCGCAGGCTACCGTTTATCAAACAATCTTAGTGTTACCGGGAACACAACCTTGAGTAACAATAAAATCAAGGCATTTAATGAATATATTGACAATTATGATCTTGGCGGACAAGATACGATTGCCCATACCAATACTGACTTGGCCTTTTCTCCGAATGTGATTGCCTCTGCAGGATTGCAATACGAACCTTTAGAAGGGATGAGCATTCGCTTTTTAGGAAAGCACGTTGGAGACCAGTTTTTGGATAATACAGCAACGCAAACTCGAAAATTAGATGCTTACACGACCTTTAATCTTCAAGTAAAATATACTCTTAAAGATGTTGTGTTTAAAGAAACCTCATTTGCGTTTATGGTCAATAATATATTCAATGAATTGTACGAAAACAATGGATATACATGGGGGTATGTCTATGACGGACAAAGAACCGTAGAGAATTTTTATTATCCTCAAGCTGGAAGAAACTTCTTAGTAAGAGTCTTGTTTAACTTATAGTTGATGATTGTATGAACAAATAAAAAAGCCCTCCTACGAGGGCTTTTTTATTTGTTCATATTTATTTTACAAGTTAAACTATTTTAGGTTTGTTGGACTTGTAATTCCCCCGGAGGATAAGGTAATCAAGTTAGGAATAATATCAATTTCATGTGACTCTAAAACCAATACTGGTGGATACGCTTCGGGACAAGAGAATTTAGAGCAATTTGAAATCTCAGACCACCATCATACAGACAAATTCATTGGAATCATTAAAAAGCAAGGCCACGAACCGGTTTAGAAAGATTGGGATCACAGTTTACAATAAAAAAATCCTTCCGTATAAACGGAAGGATTATGTTTGGGGGGAAAGTATCAATCAAGGGACGATTGAATTTTATTTATCTAGTTTAAACTAGAGACTTAAACACTCTACTCTTAAAATTCAATTTGAATATACAACCAAGTAGAGTTATAATTTAGCTTTTACTATGGCACATTAAAAAGAACGTTTAATGAGAGGTATGTTTATTCCCAATTTCTTCCATAGGATAGAATAAACACTTCTTTTTCCTCATCTTATTTCAAATATAGGTAATTCTACCTATATATAAAACTAATTATGAAGTTATTTGTTTGTACAAATAAAAATTAAAGAACAATACTTGCGACAGACCCAGTGGTAGTATGATATTTAAACTCAAAACCATTATCTATTTATTTTCTGGAAGATACTCTACTGCCATTCAACAACTTACCAGCCAATAGAAGAAGAAGAAGAAGAAATGAAGGACTTTATAGGAATATTGAGTTTATTAATTTTTTCAAATAAAAATTGTGCAGTATCCACTCTACTAGATAAGAGTAATTCTTTACGCTTTTTCGTCCATCGTTTGGCTGCTATGGCTGCTCCAGCTAAATGTATTATACAATCTAAATTTTTAAATGCAAGTTCATCAATTTCAGCTTTTGATGGATCTCATAAATAGTGTTTGTATTCTACTTTATCATTAATATTTCTAGTAAAAATAGCAATTTCATGACCTCTACGTTCTAAAGCCTTCGATAATACTGTTCCGACCAAACCTGTACCTCCTGTTATCAGTATTTTCATCATTTTAGTATTTCCTTCAAATCAAAAAAATATCAAATGCTATTCTTAAATTGCATCAAAATTTAAGAGAAATGAGTCTTAGTAAAGCAGAAATGTCTAGATATAGTAGACATATAAAACTTAATGGAGTTGGTATAATCGGACAGGAAAAATTAAAAGCCGCTAAGGTACTTGTGATTGGTGCTGGAGGTTTAGGTTGTCCTGTTTTACAATACCTTACAGCTGCTGGTGTTGGAACAATTGGTATTATTGATGGCGATACGATAGAGGAAAGTAACTTACAAAGACAAGTTCTATTTACTCTAGCTGATATTGATGCTCCAAAAGCCAAAACGGCTGCATTAAAACTAAAGGCTCAAAACCCAAACATCAACTTTAAGGTCGCTAACACCCATGTTACAACAGAAAATATTCTTAATCTAATTGACGATTTCGATATTGTAGTAGATTGTACAGATAACTTCCCAACTCGTTATTTGATTAACGATGCTTGTATCTTAAAAGACAAGGCACTTGTATTCGGAGCTATTCACCAATTCGATGGGCAAGTTTCTGTATTCAACTATGAAAGTGGGCCATCCTATAGGTGCCTTTTCCCTGAAGCTCCATCTGATGCTCCGAACTGTGCAGAAGCGGGTGTAATTGGAGTTTTACCCGGAATTACAGGAACTCTACAAGCTAATGAGGTGATTAAAATCATTTTGGAAATTGGAGATATATTGACAGGGAAACTACTCAGTTTAAACGCCCTCAATTACGAGTTCACAATTATTGAATTCGATAAAACAGAAGCCTCAAATATTACTAAGCTGAGCGACTATAATTTTACTTGTGAAACTGTTCAACAGAATATACCTAAGAATATGACTGCAGTAGAGCTAGCTGAGATGCTTCAATCAACTACTAAAATCAATATTCTAGATGTTCGTGAATACTTTGAATGGGATATTTGCCATATCGTAGGTGCATCAAACATACCCATGAATTTGATTGATGAATGCATCCATGAAATTTCAAGAGAGATTCCTACTATAGTTATGTGTCATCATGGTCTTAGAAGTATGAATGTTATTCACTACCTAGAAGTAAAAGGCTATGACAATCTGATTAACTTAGAAGGTGGAATCCACGCATGGGCTACACAGGTTGATAATGAGATGGCTACTTATTAAAGTTTTTAGGTACTAGTACAAGATATTAGGAGTATGAATAATTTGTGTATTCGTGGCTATTAACTTCACATTGAAAAGATTTGTCTTTAGAATTATTTTGTAGAGTTAGTAAGAAGTATACTGAGCAATACAATTCACCCCTTCTTCAACAACTATAATTAAAGATATAAGCTGAAACTGTTAGCTAAACATTTTCCCAAAAAAGCTCCCTAAAAAGACAATTACACTAAAACTTAAGGCTTTGCATTTATAAAAATGAAAAGAATGGTATACCGCAGCCGATGTCTTCTCAAAACGTGAAACATCATTCTTAGAATCTTCTGTGCTAAAAAGTATTAGTTTCATATTACAGGAATCAAATCTACATAAATAGTATCGAATTCAAATTGAAAAGGGTTTAGGATTAAAAGGCTTTTTCTATTTTTGAATCTCAAAATCAGAATTATGAAAAAAATATTCATCGCAGCATTCGTAATGAGCTTTAACTTTGCCTCTGCTCAAGATACTTTAAGTTTTCAAAAAATCGTTCAATGGGATGCTAATCCTGTAGAAAGTCAAGGAAGAACTGGAACTTGTTGGAGCTACTCAACTTCATCTTTCCTAGAATCAGAATTGATACGAATGGGAAAGGGAACACATAATTTATCGGAGATTTTTATTGCACGCCAAGTGTATTTAAACAAAGCCGACAATTATGTACGTAGGCACGGTAAAACACAATTTGGCGAAGGAAGTTTAGGTCATGATTTACTAAACGCTGTAGACGATTACGGAATTGTTCCTAATGAAGTATTTAATGGTTTACAGACCGAATCTAAAACACACAACCATTCCGAGTTAGCAGCAATATTAGAAGGCTATGTAAAATCTGTAGTTTCCAATAAAGGGAAAAAACTAACTCCTCTTTGGAAGAAAGGATACGCTTCGTTATTAGATATTTATTTAGGAGAATATCCAGAGTCATTTTCCTATAAAGGGAAGGAATACACCCCAAAAAGCTTTGCTTCAGCTTTAGGACTCAAAGCTGACAACTACATTACTTTAACTTCATACACACACAAACCTTTCTATACTAATTTCATTCTTGGTATTCCTGATAATTGGGATAATGGTAGCTTTTACAATCTTCCATTAGATGAGATGCTAGAAATGACTAAAAAGGCGCTTAGAGATGGATATACCATTGAATGGGATGCTGATGTAAGTAATGAAGGTTTCAATTCTAAAGAAGGTATTGCAGTTGCAGCTAAAGAAGATGAAAAACCGAATTTTAAGCTTACAGCTGAAGAAATGAATGTGACTCAAGAAATTAGACAAGAGAATTTTGATAATTACACCGTAACCGATGATCACCTAATGCACATTGTTGGTTTGGTAAAAGGTGTTGATGATAAGGAGTATTTTGTAGTTAAGAATTCGTGGGGTGACGAACGTGGTTTGGAAGATTACAAAGGTCATGTATTGGTATCTGAAGCTTATTTTAAGATGAATACTATATCTATTCTTCTTCATAAAGATGCGCTTTCAAATACATTAAATCGTAAGCTTGGATTAAACTATTCTAATCTACATCGAAGGAGATTTTTATAATTTTAATTATCGTTTAGTGAACGATAATTTACCTTATAGATCTAGTATTCGTTTTCACTAGATATACTCCAGGACTAAGCTGTGGGAGTTCTATTTGGTTTACTCCTATTTCTAAACTCTTTGTATAAATCAACGCTCCAATTAATTAGGGTCAAGTTAGATTGACTATTTGTCTTCACCCTGATTTCTGATCCATTATTAGTGTTAGGATAAATTTCCAATTAGTTTAATTAATTTCATTAATAGCAACATTCTATGCTTCACAAGCCAAGAAAACAACTTGGTCTTGAGAGCCAAAATCTGTATCCGAAAGCAACACATTACCACATTCTGATAGCATAAATATCCATAAGCAGTTGTTAAACCATCACTATAAGAATCCATAATCGTGAAAGTCACTTGTTCGTCAGTAGCTATACACAAAGCAGAATTATAGACTGTTTCACTATCATAAGTGTCTGTTGCTAGCTCGGCTATTTACATCACCGATATATGAAGAATATTATTAAGCTTAAACACTATTACAATACAGGTGAAGAGGTGCGTTGGAGGAGTTTATGAACTATTATAACAACGAAAGTGAACAAACGAAGGCAATTTCACAACTTACAATTACTCAATGTATAACTTATATTTGAGTACAATTAGTTCAAATTCTTTGAAGACTTGTAGTTAAAGTAAAATAATAGACTTTTGGAATTCGTAAGAAACAGACTTAAAGTCTAGCATATAAGTACCAGATGGAAGATTATCTTTTGAAATATAAATCGACTTTTTGTGCCTATTTGAAATCGTTTTTACAATTTTCCCAGAACTATCAATCAACAGGATTTGTGTAATAGTTTCAGGACAACCATAAATACGTATGAAATCGCTTGCTGGCTGTGGATAAATAGAGATTGCATCTAACACACTTTCATCAACACTCACAACGATTGGTGCTAATTGAACATCTAACACTGTAGTTTCATTATTTAATACAGTAACAGAAGAAATGGTTTTAGATTGATAACCTTCAGCAGAGAAAATGATATCGTATGAACCTGAAGCTAAATAACGATGATAGTCCCCTATTGGTAAATGTGATGACACATCCGAATTATCGATATCATGATTTTCAATCAATATTTGTGCTACTAAAGGTTCTCCAGAAATCGAATCGGTAACTATACCGTGTAAACCATACAAACTTTGTTCTATATATGCTAAAAATGAATTGTAGTTGGCATCCCAATAATAAGGCAATTGCGATCCTGGAGGAGTTTTACTATCAGACAATTCTAGTGTAAATTCTCTACAATGTTTCTCGTAATTCATATAATCCTGACGCCCCCCATTTACCTCGTACCAATCGTAACCATTGGTTACACCATCGTCAAAAGAAGTGAAATAATTACTGCTTGAGTTTTCTTGAGCCAAGTCTGCATACTCGTGCATCACATGGATCCACCAATCGTAATCGGCAGGATATTGACTCCAAGTATCCCAGGGGTAATTGGCAACTTCTGCGCCTCCATGAAAGTTTGAAGATATATCAAATGCACAACTATCAGCAAATTCCATAAAAGCTAAAGTTTCACTTTGATATGAATTCCCATCAGGGTGAAGTCCATCTTCAGGGTCTGGGTAATTTCTATTTAAGTCTACCCAATTTGCATTATAACGCGTAGCACCATAAACAGTACTATTATTATTAGTGTATGCTCCATCAGGATTGGCAAGTGGATTAATCCATATCTCCACATTGTTAACAATCTCTGTTACTCGATCGTTAACTCCATAATTATTGATTAAATAATCAATCAATCGTAGTGAAAGTACAAAACCAGTTATTTCATCCCCATGCATAGAAGAAGTATATAATAATCTTGGTTCTCCTTCTTCTGCATCTAAATGGTCAGTGATTTTTGCAACTAATAACTCTCTACCATTAATCGTTGTTCCGATGGAAGAAACTTTACACAGTTCAGGATACTCCTCTTCGAAAGCATACATCATTTCTACATAAACTTCATAAGAAGGGTAAAAATCCCAATCGCTCATTTGCTTTTCATCTAATGACAAAAGCATGTTTAAATCCTCGAATGTAAATCCTGGGTTTTCTTCAATTTTATAGTCAAGCTCTAAATTTAAAAATGCCTTAAACTCTTGCTTGTTAGCATAAGCGTAGGCATTTGTAAATGACGAACCATGATCGATTGAGACAAGACTAGAAATCTCGTTGAATTGTTTAATAGAAGATGCTTGAAACGAAAAGTAAATTTCTCCTTTATCTTTAAAACAGCTCTCAACTTCACTAATTTGAGAGAGTGCACAAAAAGGAATCAGTAGTAAAACAAATAAAAATTTCATAGGTATAATTTGTGCTGTATATGACAAAATACATGCCATTAAATAAACCTTAAAGGAATATAAATCAATAGATTCTAACATCGAGAAGAACTTCTTCTCCTATTTCATCATTTAACATTTTCTTGATTCGCTCTTTTGCATACGAAAGCTCTTGTTTTAATGCTGCATTATCGAGTTGTACAAACAAAATTCTCTTTTCGACCTCAATGTTTACAGTGTGTTTAGTAACAGATGGCCCCATTAATTTATCCCAAAGAGTAACAATATGTGCTTCATTAAACTTTGAAGTAATATCATAATTCTTTAAGAGATCTTTAATTACCTCACCTATGCTTTGTTCTCTAGCTCTTCTCATACTATTTCGCCATCCTTTACATCAAAAATCTTATAGGAATCATCAATTTTCTTAACAATTTCTTCTGTACGTATTTTATGAGTATCAGTAATGAAAATCTGACCAAAATGATGCTCAGAAACTAAACGTACAATTGACTCCACGCGTGTGTCATCTAATTTATCGAAAATATCATCCAGAAGCAATAATGGTTTATAGCCAACTAAATTCTTTATAAAGTCAAACTGAGCTAGCTTTAGTGCGATTAAATAGGTTTTTTGCTGCCCCTGCGAACCTTGTTTTTTTATTGGAAAGTCGTCTATTTTAAATAATAAATCATCTTTATGTGTACCGCAAGTGGTGTACTGCAAGATTTTATCCTTCGTTAAACTCTCTTCTAATAAAGAACCTAAATCTCTATCGTTCAATTGCGATTTATATTCCAAACTCACTTGTTCTTTAGAGCCCGAAATTGAATTATAATACGATTGAAATATAGGATTAAATTGCTCCATAAACTCACATCTCTTTTTGTGAACCATAGAGGCTAAGTCAATCAATTGTTCATTGTAAATCCCCAATGTTGTAGGGTCGTAAGTAAAGTTTGCTGCAAAATATTTCAATAAAGCGTTCCGTTGAGAAATGACCTGATTGTATTTTATAATATGTTGCAAGTAAATTTTATCCGATTGGGCAATCACTCCATCAATAAACTTACGACGTGTTTCACTACCTTCAATAATCAAATTTCTATCTGCTGGAGAAATAATTACAAGCGGAAACAAACCAATATGATCTGCTAACTTATCGTACTCCTTTTTATTTCTTT
>Ga0209495_1001598_pt1 | contig 15666 bp, 16 predicted proteins | sample EN1Hudsemesocosm_FD_184629 | JGI IMG/M metagenome (GOLD analysis project Ga0209495, IMG submission 184629) | Methane-oxidizing microbial communities from mesocosms in the Hudson Canyon - EN1E Hudson Canyon (SPAdes) (version 2) | ecosystem: Environmental > Aquatic > Marine > Cold seeps | place... | reverse complement strand
CTAATCCAAGAGGCCTTGTTTGGGTTAATATTACTGTTTGAAGTCTGATATTAGCAATTTTTGAAGGTAATTATGGCGGTTAACAATTCATTTTCTCAGCAGTGGCAGCAGCTTTTGGCTGGGAACTCTTTACTTGATACGGCAGCAGCGGTGTTATCAGGTAGTGATTATGTGACTCAGTGGGGAAACCGACATGGCGAACGTGCTGGGGAGTTATTGACTTCAGGTGATATCACTACGCTTTATGATGTCGATGGTTATCAGCAACGCTTAAAAGTCGTGCTTGAAGATGTGGCTGATGAAACAGCGCTGCATCAAAAACTTCGTTATTTTCGCCAACGAGAAATGGTTCGAATAATTTGGCGTGATCTTGCCGGCTGGGCAGATTTAGCTGAAACAGTACGTGATCTATCTGCTATGGCAGATGCCTGCATTCGACAATCCTTAGATATTTTGCACCAATGGCAGTGTGAGATTTCAGGAACACCTTGCAATGCTGATGGAGAAGAGCAGCATTTAGTTGTGTTGGGAATGGGTAAATTAGGGGCGGGTGAGCTTAATTTATCGTCCGATATCGATCTTATCTTCACTTATCCTGATAGCGGTGAAACACAGGGTGGGCGTAAAAGCTTATCTAATGAAGAGTTTTTCACTCGTCTAGGTCGAAAGTTTATTCAATCATTAGATAATGTCACTATTGATGGCTTTGTGTTTCGAGTTGATATGCGCCTGCGTCCTTTTGGTGATAGCGGTGCATTGGCGGCAAGTTTTGATGCGATGGAAGATTATTATCAGACCCAAGGCCGTGAATGGGAACGCTATGCGATGATTAAAGCGCGAGCGATTACGGGGTCTGAGTTGGGTAAAAAAGGCATAATGGATCTTCTTCGCCCCTTTGTTTATCGTAAATATCTCGACTATGGTATGTTTGATGCGCTACGTGAAATGAAAGGCATGATTGCCGGACAACTTCATAAAAAGGGCATGGAAGATAATATTAAGTTAGGCAGTGGTGGTATTCGGGAAATAGAGTTTATTGGCCAAGTTTTCCAGCTTATTCATGGTGGTAAAGACAAGCCTTTACAACAACGCCCCATCTTAACGATTCTTGATTGTTTAGCTGAACGGAACTGTCTGTCTGTTAATGCCGTTGAAGATATGAAAAAGGCTTATGATTTTTTACGCCGGACAGAACATCGCATTCAAGCATGGGCTGATCAGCAAACTCATTTATTACCTAAAGATGATGAAGCGAGAACACGTATCGCTAGTTTGATGGGTTTTACTGATTGGGATAGTTTTTCAACTGTTTTAGTCGAACACCGTCAGCGAGTACAAGCTCATTTTGAGCAAACCTTAACAGCGCCACAAGCTGATGCAGAAGCAGACAATAAGGTGTCATTATTAAATTCAGATGATGATGCCAAACTACAGTATCTGCAGGAGTTAGCATACTCCGATGCAGAGGCATGTTTAGATAAGTTGGATACTTTACTGACATCACATACCTGTAAAAATTTAGGTAATACAGAACGTGAACGTTTAGAAAAGTTATTACCGTTATTAGTGCAGGCCGCTGCCAATGTTAGTAATTCAGACATCTGTTTGACTCGCTTACTATCTTTATTAGAAGCGATTATGCGCCGTTCAGCTTATATGTCTTTATTGGTTGAAAACCCGATGGCGTTATCTCAATTAGTTAAGTTGTGTGCTGCAAGCCCTTGGATTAGCAATCAGGTAACACGCCACCCAGTATTGTTAGATGAGCTCTTAGACCCTCGTACTTTGTATGAGGTGCCAGCAAGGGCAGAGCAAGAAAAAGCATTAGAGGAATCTCTCGCAAGTGTCGATAAAGCTGATTTAGAACAGCAAATGTATTTATTACGAGAATTTAAGCAGATAACGTCATTGCACGTTGCAGCAGCAGATGTAACAGATGTATTGCCTTTGATGCGAGTGGGGGATCAATTAACCGAGTTGGCCGAAATTCAGTTAGATAAAGTGATGCATTTAGCATGGCGGCATTTAGTCGCAAGACATGGTCATCCTCCTTGTACTGATAATGATGATTTAAGCCAATGTGGTTTCACGATATTGGCTTATGGAAAATCTGGTGGGCTAGAATTAGGTTATGGCTCAGATTTAGATTTAGTTTTTTTGTTTGATGATGCTGCAAATAAAGGCGAAACAGATGGTGAACGACCAATAGATGCCTTAATGTTTTATACCCGATTAGCTCAGCGTATGATCCATTTACTCAATACAGTTACTGGTGGTGGCATATTGTATGAAATAGATATGCGGCTTAGACCAAACGGTACATCAGGTTTGTTAGTAACCGCAGTATCGGGATTTGAAGAGTATCAAAATACAGATGCGTGGACATGGGAACATCAAGCCTTAGTTCGAGCACGATGTATTGCTGGAGATGAGAATTTAACCCAGAAAATAAACGATATTCGCCAGCAAATTTTGGCTAAAAAACGTGATCACGATATGTTGATAACAGAAGTCAGTGAGATGCGTGCTAAAATGCGTGAGAATTTAGATAAGAGTACGGATCAACTGTTTGATCTTAAGCAAGGTAAAGGCGGTATCACTGATATCGAATTTATGGTGCAATATGCGGTTTTAGCATGGTCGGAAGCATTGCCTGAATTATTGGTTTATACCGATAATATTAGGCTTTTAGATGCATTACGAGACACGGGTAAGCTGACCGAAGATGAAAGTCATGTGCTAGCAAACGCATATCGTTTTTATCGTGGATTGGCGAATCATTGCGTATTACAAGAAATACCAGCGGTAGTGGCAATTGCAGATGCAGGAGAATATCCTTCGCAAGTACAGGCAATTTGGCAGCGCTGGTTAAAATATTAAATAATGAGTGAAGAGCTAAAAGCTCACTCAGTGAATTAAAGAAAGAAGTAGGTAATTATGGCAACACCAACAATGGAAGATAGAGATGGCGTTATCTGGCTGGATGGCAAAATGGTGCCGTGGAGAGATGCAAAAGTACATGTCTTAACGCATACCTTACATTATGGTTTAGGTGTGTTTGAAGGTGTCCGTGCCTACAATACAGATGATGGCCCTGCTATTTTCCGCTTGCAAGAACATACTGATCGCTTATTTCGTAGTGCCAAAATCATGGGCATGGGCATGCCATATGATAAAGACACATTGAATGAGGCTCAAAAAGCAGTAGTGAGAGAAAATAATCTTGAATCTGCTTATCTTCGTCCGATGTGTTTTTACGGTAGTGAAGGTATGGGGATCCGTGCTGATAATTTAAAAACACATGTAATGATTGCCGCTTGGGAATGGGGCTCTTATTTGGGCGCTGAAAATATGGAAAAAGGGATTCGTATTCGAACCTCTTCTTTCACACGTCACCATGTCAACATCACCATGTGTAAAGCCAAAGCAAACGGTAACTATATGAACTCAATTATGGCGTTACAAGAAGCTGTAGAGTGTGGTTATGATGAAGCCTTATTATTAGATGCTAATGGTTTTGTGGCTGAAGGCAGTGGTGAAAACTTCTTTATGATTCGTGATGGTGTTTTATACACACCAACACTCACATCTGCTCTTGAAGGAATTACTCGTGAAACAGTCATGACTTTAGCTAAAGATATCGGCTTAGAAGTGGTTGAAAAACAAATTACACGTGATGAAGTTTATGTTGCTGACGAAGCCTTTTTTACGGGAACAGCTGCAGAAGTAACGCCTATTCGTGAGCTAGATAACCGTAGCATCGGTAATGGTGGTCGCGGTCCTATTACTGAACAATTACAAGCAATGTATTTTGATCAGGTTTATGGACGTAGTGCGGTATACAAGAACTGGAATTCACACGTTTAACACGAGTCGTCTTTTTCGCCAGAGCGGCGTTAAAAATAGTCTCAAAATGCTCATTTACATTTGTAAACTGCGCTTTTTCGATCTATTTTTGCCTTGCTCTGACAAAAAATACTTTTCGTGATGGTGTATTTGATTAGGTTAAAGAAAAACAGAGGTAGAACACATGGCAGGTCATAGTAAATGGGCAAATATTCAGCATCGTAAAGGTGCTCAAGATGCTAAACGTGGAAAATTATTTACTAAATTTATCCGTGAGATCAGTGTTGCAGCTAAAGAGGGTGGTAGCGACCCTGTCAATAATCCACGCTTACGTGCTGCGATTGATAAAGCTTTAAGTGGCAATATGACACGTGATGTTATTGAACGAGCAACTAAGCGTGGTGCCGGTGAACTTGAAGGTGTTAGTTACGCTGAAATCATCTACGAAGGTTATGGCCCAAGTGGTATTGCTATTATGTTGGACTGCCTAACAGATAATAAAAACCGTACCGTAGCTGAAGTTCGTAATGTGTTTAGTAAACGTGGCGGCAATATGGGTACAGATGGTTCTGTGTCATATTTATTCAGTAAAAAAGGCATCATTACTTATGCTGCAGGTACGGATGAAGATACCGTAATGGAAGCTGCATTAGAAGCGGGTGCTGAAGATATTATTACTAATGAAGATGGCACTGTTGATGTGTTCACTACACAAGCTGATTATGCAGCTGTAAAAGATGCATTAGATGCGGCAGGCTTAGAAGCTACTTCATCAGAAGTAACGATGCACCCTGAAACAACCGTTGCTTTAGAGCTTAAAGATGCTGAAAAAGCATTAGCAATGATTGATGCCTTTGAAGATTTAGATGATGTGCAAAACGTCTACACTAATGCCGACTTCTCAGATGAAGTGATGGCTCAAATTGCTGGCGAATAAATAGAGTCCCGTGACACGTATCTTAGGTATTGATCCCGGCTCAAGAAAAACGGGCTTTGGCATCATCGAATTAGATGGCCAAAAGATACATCATGTCATCAATGGACGTTTAATGGTGGGGGATGGAGACTTTCCCGATCGTTTACGACAAATATTTGAAGGTTTGACCGATATTATTCAGCGTTATAAGCCGGATATGGTCGCCATAGAAAAAGTGTTTTTACACAAAAATCCTGATTCTGCTTTAAAGTTAGGCCAAGCACGAGGCGCAGCAATTTGTGCCGGTGTAAGTCAGAACTTACCGGTACATGAATATACGGCTACGCAAATTAAAAAAGCGGTAGTAGGCAATGGCCACGCAAAAAAAGAGCAGGTTCAATATATGATGTCAGTGATTTTAGCCTTACCTGAAGCGCCCGATGAAGATGCGGCGGATGCTTTAGCTTGTGCTATGACACATGCCAACCATGCCCCTGTTGATGGAAAAATAAACTCTAAATTACCTGAAGGTATGCGAACATCTCGCTCCCGTCGTGGCGGGAGATATGGGCGATGAAATACTCAAGCCCGTCATTCCCGCGCATGCGGGAATCCAACGATAGTCGATATTTAAACTGTCCATGGATCCCCGCATACGCGAGGATGACAAAAAACGAAGATCGAACAAAGGTTGAGCAATGATAGGAAGACTGCGTGGCATAATCCTAGAAAAACAGGCGCCAGACTTAGTACTTGATGTGCAAGGTGTCGGTTATGAAGTGGCTGCGCCCATGTCGACGTTTATCCATTTACCTGCGATTAATGAAGAAGTATCTTTATTTACTCATTTAGTTGTTCGTGAAGATGCACAGTTACTATATGGCTTTTCAACAACACGTGAACGTTTACTTTTTCGTAGTTTATTAAAAGTAAATGGTGTTGGTGCTAAGCTAGCACTTACTATTCTATCTGGTAGTGATGTTGATGACTTTTCACGGAGCGTGCAAGAAGGTGATGCTGCTAGTTTGACGCGCTTGCCGGGTGTGGGTAAAAAAACAGCTGAAAGACTCATTATTGAAATGCGTGACAGACTGAAAGATATTAGTGGTGCAATGGGCTTGAAACCTGTTGTATCTGCCGCTGCTAAGCTGGCGGGGGCTAAAGATGAAGCCGCTGAAGCCTTGGTTTCTTTAGGTTATAAACCTGCCGAAGCTGAGAAAATGATCCGTAGTTTAGAGTCGGATGGCTTGAATACGGAGCAAATCATTAAATTAGCACTGCAGCGGAATTAGATAACTGAAAACATACATACTTAAGATTTAAGTGAAACACTTAGCTCTTTAGAACTTATTATTTTGAAACAAACAGAGACAAAACATGACAATTAAGCGAATCGGACACCGTTATAGTGATAGCAAATCAGGCGCAACCATTGATGTATGGTTTCCTCGTTCAAATAAAGAAATTGCACGTAGCTGTTTGGCTCAAAAAGTAGGCTTAATTAAAGGTGACTTTGTTGAAGTTGAAATCCAATCTGTTGATGATGCTCCAAAATCAGCGGAAGAAGCTTATTTAAGACTGCATTTATTATCAGAATGTGCGGTTAAACCAAATGAAATTAACCTTGACGGTGTATTTGGTTTATTAGCTAATGTTGCATGGACATCTGCTGGCCCTGTTTTACCTGCTGAGGTGGAGAATCTACGTGAGCTGATTGCTGCTGAAGATCATCAATTCAATGTAACGTGTGTCGATAAATTCCCACGCATGACAGATTATGTAATCCCAGAAGGCGTACGTATCGGTAATGCTGATCGTGTAAGACTAGGTGCTCATCTAGCATCAGGCACAACCGTAATGCATGAAGGTTTTTGCAACTTCAATGCTGGTACCTTGGGCCATTCAATGGTTGAAGGCCGAATTAGTGCAGGCGTGGTTATCGGTGATGGTTCTGATATTGGTGGTGGTGCTTCAATTATGGGTACATTGTCAGGCGGTGGTACAACAGTTATCTCAATGGGTAAGAAGAACCTATTGGGTGCAAATGCTGGACTAGGTATTTCACTGGGTGATAACTGTATTATTGAGTCGGGTTTATACATCACAGCGGGTACAAAAGTAAAAATGCCAGATGGTGAAATTGTCTCTGCTAGAAAACTATCAGGTCAATCAGGATTATTATTCAGAAGACACAGCCAAACAGGTGCGGTTGAAGCTATCATGACAGATGGTTCATTATGGGGCGGTTTGAATTCAGCGCTACATAGCAACGATTAATAAAAATATTTATCGTACAAAGTTTTAGAGAGGTTAAAGGCTTTTAATGGAAGAAGATCGCTTTATTTCTGGCATAGCTCAAATGAACGAAGAGCATCAAGAGCAGGGTATTCGTCCTGATACCTTGGATGACTATATTGGTCAGCCTGTAGTGCGTGAACAAATGGAGTTATTTGTCACCGCCGCCAGAAAGCGAAAAGAAGCTTTAGATCACACACTTATTTTTGGTCCTCCAGGTCTAGGGAAGACAACATTGGCTCATATTATTGCCAATGAAATGGGTGTTAATTTAAAACAGACTTCAGGGCCTGTTTTAGAGCGTCCCGGTGATTTAGCTGCTTTGCTGACTAATCTTGAGCCAAACGATGTGTTGTTTGTTGATGAGATCCACCGCCTTAGCCCTATTGTAGAAGAAGTTTTGTATCCTGCGATGGAAGATTATCAGCTGGATATTATGATTGGTGAAGGACCTGCTGCTAGATCGATCAAGCTTGATTTAGAACCTTTTACTCTTGTTGGAGCAACCACACGAGCGGGTTCGCTAACATCACCATTGCGTGATCGTTTTGGTATTGTGCAACGCCTAGAGTTTTATAGTACGGCTGATTTGAGCACCATTGTTCAGCGTAGTGCTAGAATTTTCGATGTCGGTTTAGATGAGAAGGGTGCTCATGAAATCGCCCGTCGGTCACGTGGTACACCTCGAATTGCCAACCGATTATTACGTCGTGTACGTGATTATGCCGAAGTGAAATTTGATGGCAAGATCACGGTAGAAATTGCACGACAAGCTTTAGACTTGTTAGATGTCGATGATAATGGCTTTGATATGTTGGATCGTAAATTATTGCTAGCTATCATCGAAAAGTTTGAAGGTGGTCCTGTCGGTGTTGATAACCTCGCCGCAGCAATTGGTGAAGAACGAGGCACGATTGAAGATGTATTAGAACCTTTCTTAATTCAAGAAGGCTTTATTATGCGAACACCTCGAGGCCGAGTGGCAACTAAACGTGCATGGCTACATTTAGGTCTATCGCCTGATTTAGCTGGTGGTATTAATGACTGATTTTGAATGGCCAATCCGCGTCTATTATGAAGATACAGACAGTGGTGGTGTTGTTTATCATTCTAACTATTTAAACTTCATGGAACGTGCTCGTACCGAGTGGTTGAGAAGTTTGGGTTTTGAGCAAGATGAGTTAATTACTGACCACCAGTGCATCTTTGCTGTACATTCAATGCAGTTGAGTTTTAAACGGCCTGCAAAATTTAATGATTCCTTGATAGTTCGCTCACATTTACTTAAAGCCGTAGGTGCTAGAATGGAGTTTGAACAAAAAATTTACCGTGATAATGAACTGTTGTGTGAAGCTGCGGTCAAAATCGCGTGTTTAGATGCAAATCGGTTTCGACCTAAGTCGTTGCCCCCATTTATTTTGACGGAGATTACAAAGTGAGCGCTGATCTTTCTTTGCTAAGCCTTATTGCTGATGCCAGTTTATTAGTGAAGCTAGTGATGTTGGTGTTATTAGCCATTTCACTGTATTCATGGAAACTGATTTTCAGTAAACGTAGTGAATTGGCTCAAGCCAAACAAGATGCTGATGCATTTGAAGACAAATTTTGGTCGGGCAATGAACTTAACCGTTTATATGAAGATATTTCATCTCGCCCTCATTCAAGTAGTGGCATGGAAGGCATTTTTGAAGTCGGCTTTAAAGAATTTGTCCGTTTAAAAAAATCTGGTCCAGATACAGGGCTAGTGTTGGACGGTGCTCAGCGGGTAATGCGTATTTCTTTAGCACGAGAAATTGATAAATTAGAAATGTCTTTGTCCTTTCTTGCTACAGCAGGTTCAACTAGCCCGTATATAGGTTTGTTTGGAACCGTGTGGGGCATCATGAACTCCTTTATCGCCTTAGGTGATGTGCAACAAGCGACATTAGCAATGGTTGCTCCCGGTATTGCAGAAGCATTGATTGCCACGGCAATGGGCCTATTTGCTGCGATTCCTGCAGTTGTTGCCTATAACCGCTATTCACATGAAGTAGAGCGCCTCATTAATCGTTACGATACTTTCTTAGAAGAGTTTTCTTCTATTTTACAACGTCAACATAGCTAAACTGAGTTACGTTCATGGCTGCTTATAAACAACGACAACGTAGTAAACCAATGGCTGAGATCAATGTAGTACCTTATATTGATGTGATGTTGGTACTGTTAATCATTTTTATGATTACAGCGCCAATGCTAACTCAAGGCGTTATGGTTGACTTACCTCAAGCTGCTGCAAATGCTGTTGAACCCACGGAAGATAATAGCGAACCTCTAATAGTTTCAGTTGATGCAGAAGGTTATTTTTATGTTGCCATTGGTGATAAGCAGGAAGAGCCTATCGATGCAAAACAATTGATGGTTAAAGTTGCAGCCGTATTACGACGAAGCCCTAATACACCTGTGATGGTGAAAGGTGATAGTGCCGTTAATTATGGTCAAGTGGTGACGGTAATGGCTTTGTTGCAAAAAGCGGGTGCGCCAAGTGTTGGTCTAATTACTAAGCAACCTGAAACGGCTGTTGAGAAATAGCATAATGAAAGATCTTATTTCAGGAAGCTACTCAATACTATTGCATATTGTTTTATTGGGGCTATTTGTTGTGGGCATGGAATCACAATCAACGCCCCACTTTATTGCCAAGCCAAAAGTAGATATTGTGCAAGCCACAGTGATGGACGAATCTCAAGTATTAGAAGAGATGGTTCGTTTACAAGAATTTGAAGATAAAAAATTACAAAAAGAAAAAGATCGACAAGCAAAAGTAGATGAAAAACTAGAAGAAACACAGCAAGAATTAGCTCGAAAGGAACGCGAGTTTCTCGATCAACAACAGCGAGCAAAGCTTGAACAGAAGCAACGTGATTTAAAAGCTAAACAAGAGCAGGAAGAAATCAAAAAGCTTGAACAAACACGCAAGCTAGAAGATGAAAAACGTATTAAGGCAGAAGCCGATCGTAAGGTGGCTGAAGAGTTAAAACAAAAAGCGGATGAAAAACGTAGAGAAGCCGAAGACAAGCAACGTTTGGCAGAAGCAGATCGTAAAGCAGAAGAGCAGCGACAACGTGACGCCGAAGAAAAAGCACGTCAAGCTGAGGCTGATGAGAAAAAACGCCTTGCTAAATTAGAAGCAGACCGTAAAAAAGCAGCAGTACTTAAAAAGAAAAAAGAAGCACAAGCTCGCGAGGATGAAGCAAAAAGGCAAATGCAAGAAGGTCTAGAAGCAGAATTTGCCAAAGAAGAACAAGAGCGAGAGACGACACGTATTAACGGTATTGTAAATTTAATCGTATTTCAAATTTCTCAAAAAGTTAAACGTAACTGGATCCGCCCAGGATCAGCTGCAAGTGGCTTGCAAGCAACGCTGCATGTGAAATTAATGCCGGGTGGTGATGTAAAACAAGTAACGGTTATTAAAAGCAGCGGTAATGCCGTTTTTGATCGTTCAGCCGAAACAGCCGTTTATAAAGCGGCACCCTTACCGCAGCCTAAAGATCCAAAAGCAGCAGCAGAGTTGCGTGATTTTCAATTTGTATTTAAACCTGAGTAAAAGGTGAAATAATGACTAAACGATGGTTAGCCTCACTATGGCTATTAGCAATAATTTTACCGTGGCAAGCACAGGCCTTGATTATTGAAATTACAGGCGGAACAGAGGCAGCACTACCTATTGCAATTGTTCCTTTTGGTGGTGAAGGATTTTCGGCACCAGAAGATATCTCAGCCGTTATTCAAAATGATTTATCACGAAGCGGTCGTTTTGCCCCATTGCCAGCAGCGGACTTAATTTCGCAGCCTCATGAAAAATCTGAGATCAACTTTAAAGATTGGCGTTTATTACGATCAGAAGGTTTGTTGGTTGGTAAAGTAAGTAGCCTCGATGGTGAAACATATCAAGTTCAATTCCAATTATTTGATGTTTATAAAGGCCAGCAATTAGTTGGCAAGCGTTATCAAGTGCCTGCATCGGGTTTGCGTCGTTTAGCCCACCAAATTTCTGATCAAGTTTATCAAGCATTAACGGGTGAAATAGGTGTGTTCTCTACACGGTTGGCATTTGTTTCCGTGATCAATAATGCGGATGGCAGCAAACGCTATACCTTACAAGTATCAGATTCTGATGGTGCTAATCCACGAACTGTTTTGCAATCAAAACAACCTATTTTGTCACCAAACTGGGCATCAGATGGTGAACGTTTAGCTTATGTATCATTTGAAAATGGTAAAGCAGAAGTCTTTGTGCAAGAAATGCGTAGTGGACGCCGAAATTCAGTGGCAGCATTTAAAGGTTTAAATAGTGCTCCGGCATGGTCGCCTGATGGAAAACGACTGGCACTGACTTTGTCTAAGGCAGGTAATCCAGAAATATATATCTTAGAACTGGCATCAGGTAAATTATCTCGTGTCACGCATAACTCTCAGGCAATTGATACTGAGGCAGTATGGATGCCTAATAGTCGAGAGTTACTGTTTACCTCTGATCGAGGCGGTCGTCCGCAAATATATAAAGTTTCTGTAGATGGCGGTCGAGCAAAGCGAGTGACCTTTGAAGGTCGATATAATGCCTCGCCAGATATTTCAGTAGATGGTCGTACCTTAGCTATGGTGCATGGCCTGAATGGCAAGTTTTATATTGCAGTACAAGATTTAGAGACAGGAGCGGTGCAAGTATTAACTGAAAGTGGACGTGATGAATCACCTAGCTTTGCTCCAAATGGACGCGTGATCCTGTATGCTACCGAGAAAAAAGGTCATGGCGAATTAGCTGCCGTATCTGTTGATGGTCGAATTCATCAGCGCTTAGGCGAATCAGGTCGTGATGTACGCGAACCAGCATGGTCACCAATAAGAAAATAATAAGACCTTTTAAGGAGTGTTTGAAATGAAATTATTAAAACTAACAGCAGTGCTCTTAACGCTAACATGGTTATCTGGCTGTTCAACATTAGGTGGAACTAAAGATTCTGATGCCAGTGCTGGAAGTGATGTCGTTGTCGAAGATCGTAATGCAGATACAAATGGTATTGATGGTGATAATGCTTCTGGTAGCAATATTGATGATGGCGCTGAAACACAAGTCATTGTTGGTGACGATCAATACCTTGGTGGGGATGTATTAGATGACCCAAATAGTCCACTATCAAACCGTGTTGTTTATTTTGAATATGATAGTAGTTCGGTTCGAGAAGAAGATTTAACAACATTAGAAGCTCATGCTGCTTATTTAGGTGAAAATCTAAATGTAACGATTCGCCTAGTCGGTCATACCGATGAGCGGGGTTCAAGAGAATATAACCTTGCTTTGGGTGAGCGTCGAGCATTGGCTATTCGCCAAATATTGATGTTGCAAGGTGCAAGCATTAAGCAATTTCAAGTAACAAGTTTTGGTGAAGAGCGAGCTGATGTTGAAGGCCATGATGAATCAGCATGGAACCAAAACCGTCGTGTTGAATTGAATTACGTAGGACGTTAGGAATGAGAAAAATGAGTAAAAAGTCATTAGTACTTGCAATGATGCTATCACCTTTAATGGTGAATACTGTGTGGGCTGATGAAGCTGCATTGACACAGAGAATCGAACGTTTAGAGCGTATTATTCAAGGCCAAGGTTTGGTGTCATTATTGGGTCGTGTTGATCAATTACAAAATGAAGTTCAGCGATTAAATGGTGAGAATGAATCACTAAATCATGAACTTGAATCAATGAAAAAACGTCAACGAGAATTGTATTTAGATCTTGATCAACGTCTACAAGTACAGCCAGTTGTTGCTCCTGTTCAGGCCGTGGTGCCAGAAGAGGTTAATGTACAAGAAGAAACAGTACAGAATCAGACGAGTGAAGTTGTTGCAGAAGTAGTTGAAACGGCAGAGGTGCAAACGGAGACTGTACCGAGTACTGAAAGTGTAAAAACACCTGAAACAGCACCCGTTGCAGTGGAAAATGGAGAAGCAGCATATCAAGCAGCTTTGCAAACACTACGTAGTGGGCAATATGAAGAAGCGATTACCGCTTTATCAGCTTTCCCAGAACAATATCCACAAAGTAGTTATCTTCCTAATGCATACTATTGGCAGGGTGAAGCAAACTATGTATTACGTCACTTTGATTTAGCGATTGTTGCTTTTCAAACAGTTATTGATCAATTTCCGACAAGTAGTAAAGTTGCTGATGCCACGCTAAAGCAAGGCTTTAGTCAGTATGAGTTAGGGAAGTTAGAAGTAGCAACAGCAACATTAACAAGTGTTATTGAAAAATACCCAAATACATCTGCAGCACGTTTAGCGAAAGTTAGATTGGATCGTATGAAACAAGCAACACGCTAAATTTATTAAAGCTCGGAAGAACGCTATGGCACAGTGCCGCATAACAGAAATATTTTATTCACTGCAAGGTGAGACTCGAACAGTTGGTTTGCCAACTGTTTTTGTTCGTTTAACGGGCTGTCCTTTACGTTGCACCTATTGTGATACGGCTTATGCTTTTCATGGAGGTGAGAAAAGAGATATCAGTGATATTGTGGATGAGGTTAGTCAGTACAGTCCTCGTTATATCACCGTGACAGGTGGCGAACCACTCGCCCAACAAACATGCCATGAATTATTATCTGCACTGTGCGATCTTGGCGCTGAAGTATCGCTTGAAACAAGTGGTGCGATAGATATTACCCCTGTCGATCCTCGCGTTGTAATTGTTATGGATTTAAAAACTCCTGCATCTGGCGAAGAATCTAAAAATAAATATGCCAATATCGATAAACTGAAAATACAAGATCAGTTGAAGTTTGTCATCTGTGACCGAAATGATTATGACTGGTCAAAGCAGAAATTAGCAGAATATGATTTAGCTAATCGTTGTGAGGTTCTATTCTCCCCGATTCATGGAGAACTGAAGCCTGCTGATTTAGCTGAATGGATAGTTGAAGACAATTTACCAGTAAGAATGCAGATTCAAATACATAAATACTTGTGGGGAGAGGAACAAGGCCGATGAAACGAGCAGTAGTACTTTTATCAGGAGGCCTCGACTCCGTCACTGCATTAGCTATGGCCAAAGAACAAGGTTATGAATGTTATACCCTTAGTTTTAATTATGGCCAGCGGCATGATGCAGAATTACTTGCAGCAGAAAAGCTTTCGAAACAAGTTGGTGCTATCGAGCATAAGGTTATTAATATAGATCTTAGAGCGATTGGTGGCTCAGCTTTAACAGATAGCAATATAGATGTGCCCGAAGAGCACCATGAAGGCATTCCTGTTACCTATGTGCCAGCCAGAAACACCGTCTTTTTATCTATTGCATTAGGCTGGGCAGAAGTATTATCAGCGCAGTCTATAGTTATAGGTGTGAATGCAGTTGATTATTCTGGCTACCCAGATTGTCGACCTGAATTTATAACGGCCTTTGAACAATTAGCAAATGTAGCCACAAAAGCAGGTGTGGAAGGCTATAAACTGACTATTCAATCTCCGCTAATGAAAATGACAAAAGCAGAGATTATTAAACAGGGTATGCGTTTAGGAGTGGATTATAGTCAAACTATCTCTTGTTATCAGGCGGATAGTCAAGGATTAGCATGCGGTAAATGTGATTCATGTCATTTTAGACGTGAAGGGTTTAACCAAGCAGGTGTTAGTGATCCTACACGCTACAAGTAGATTCGAGATAAGATTTCAATAGCGGTTAAAGTTCTGTAAAGCCCGTCTCACCACTAAATAGGAAAAAAGATCACATAAGGGCTTGCCATTTCTGCCAAATAGCGTATTATTTCGCGTCTTGGTTTGGGCCGTTAGCTCAGTTGGTAGAGCACCGGACTTTTAATCCGATGGTCCCGCGTTCGAGTCGCGGACGGCCCACCAAACCTAATATAGATAGCATGTTTCAGTTTTGTAACTTAAATGAAATAAAGTTGAAATTTGGTGTTGACAGTTTAAGTGAGGGCTGTATAATTCTCGCTTCTTTGTTGCAGACAATTCGTTGTCGGACAAACGCTCTTTAAAAAAATAAGTATTAAGTAATTTGTGTAGGTATTTGCATTGGTTCTAACTTTGTCAAAAAGAAGAAACGATGTTGAGTATCTACAAAGAACATGTAAATGTTTTAGTAATACGACAACGTCAAAATGAGTTCGTGCCCTCTTTAAAAGGGTACAAAATAGCAAAATTAAACTGAAGAGTTTGATCATGGCTCAGATTGAACGCTGGCGGCATGCCTAACACATGCAAGTCGAACGGAAACGATGCTAGCTTGCTAGCAGGCGTCGAGTGGCGGACGGGTGAGTAATGTATAGGAACTTGCCTAGTAGTGGGGGACAACGTGTGGAAACGCACGCTAATACCGCATAATCTCTACGGAGGAAAGCAGGGGATCTTCGGACCTTGTGCTACTAGATGGGCCTATATCGGATTAGCTAGTTGGTAAGGTAATGGCTTACCAAGGCGACGATCCGTAGCTGGTTTGAGAGAATGATCAGCCACACTGGGACTGAGACACGGCCCAGACTCCTACGGGAGGCAGCAGTGGGGAATATTGCACAATGGAGGAAACTCTGATGCAGCAATGCCGCGTGTGTGAA
>Ga0209495_1001592_pt1 | contig 15711 bp, 11 predicted proteins | sample EN1Hudsemesocosm_FD_184629 | JGI IMG/M metagenome (GOLD analysis project Ga0209495, IMG submission 184629) | Methane-oxidizing microbial communities from mesocosms in the Hudson Canyon - EN1E Hudson Canyon (SPAdes) (version 2) | ecosystem: Environmental > Aquatic > Marine > Cold seeps | place... | reverse complement strand
GAAATAACGGTGGAGTGTCCGAGTGGCCGAAGGAGCACGCCTGGAAAGTGTGTAAGTCGAAAGGCTTCGAGAGTTCGAATCTCTCCTCCACCGCCATTTATCATATTGATTTTACTCATTATTTTCTCTAGAAACTCTGTTTTGGGACACTTTTGGGACAGATTCACGCTTTTACACACCATTTCACACCACCTAAATAGCTGTCAAAGGTTTAAAATTTTGTGTCGGTTTTTCATCTAGACTTTCATTGTATTTCTTATCGACCCCCATCATTTCATTGACTAGTTTAGCCATGGGTTTGGTGTCCTCCGGAATCCATGTTCCATAGTGCTCTTTAAGCATCTGAATGTCAGAGTGGCCAAGCATACGCGCAACCCATTCAAGTGGTGCAAAAGCACTTAAAGCTTGTGATGCAAATGTGTGGCGGCATTGGTTTGGGGCTCGAGGTCGAATACTTCCCGCTTCTAGAAATTTTTTAAACCACCGCTCCATAGTTGGTTGTGAGAAGGGGACTGCCTTTTTGTTATTTTGCGCGCTTTGATCATTCAGAAAAACGAATGAAACCAATTCTTTGATTTTGGTGATAGAGTCGTCTTGAGTTACTAATACTTCGACCGGCTCATTGTGGGAAGTGAATTTAATCTGCTTTTTAAGCCAAAACTTAGCGGGTTCTAATAATTCTATTTTACGTTCACGCACCATTTCTTTAGGGCATTTAATAACCCCCTCAACTTCGATACGTCTAATATAGATAAAACCGTTTTCTAAATCGACATCTTTCCAAGCTAAACCGCGAAGCTCTGAGACAGAAAGGCCGCACCACATATTAAACAGAAACATATTTTGATCCTGAGGTCTGAAATATGACAAACCTTCAAGAGTTTCTATCTCGCTTCTTAATAGAGGGTCTGCAAATGCGCCTTTACGCTTTTTAAGTTTGAACGACTTAACTCGTCGCGCTACATTTATAGTTATTATTAAATCATCTAAGGCATCATCCATAACTTTCCTTAAAACACCAAGTACTAGATTTGCTGTAACTGGGGCTAATTTGAAGTCTTTTTCTGGATCGATGAGTGTAGCTTTGAATTCTTCAATTTCAGTTTTCTTGATAGTGCGAATTTCTCTTTTCACACTAAAATAGGCTTTAACATGATTTCCTTTTGATATTAATTTGTCATACCCGCTTTTCTGGTGGTTAAGCTCGTAAATTCTCAAATATAAATCAACCCCATCGCCAATAGTGCGCTTAATATCAACTTTACGGCCCGCAACAAATTCAAATGCTCTTGGTGAGTCAGGGAAGTACTTTGCGTAATCAAATTTTTCATCGCGAATATCTTTTTTCACCAAGCTGACTAGATTGCCTGCGTATACAATATTTGCTTTGGTGATTCGCTTGATGTTTTTTAAAGGTTCTTTGCAGCGCCGTGTTTGATAAACAAAATTAATCCGAATATTATTACCATGGATTTCAACACCAACAGGTAATTTATATATGCCTTTGGGGAGCGAATAGTGTTTCATCGTCATTTTTAAGACCCCATCCATTTGTTAACTTCATTAACATTGTAGACGATTCGTCCTTTCTGATTTTTCTGCCAATGCACCCCCTCAGCCCAGATCGTGCGTCTATAATCTCGTAATGCATCCGAAGTTAAACCAAATTTGGCTTCGATAATAATTGCTAATACCCAATCACCGCATGAAATTGGAGGTTTGTTCAATTTTGATTCAATTCTGGAAAGGAGCTTACTCAGTGCATATATGCTTGCATCCTTCTTCATGTTGTTTGTATCGATCAGATTGTTATTCATACTATATACTCCTGCTAATCTATGTTGATTGTGTTCATGTGCTTCTATAAGTTCTTTCATTTTGACATCTCTTTTAAAAATCGAATTTTAATAGCGTGTGTATAAAATATCTGTTTGTACCAACAAGTTTATTTATGTGGCTTTCAGCACTGCTTATTTTGCAATACCTTGATTGTTTCATTTAAATAACGGTGTGTTAGGCGTAAATCCTTTTCGCTAGAATCTTATCTTACGACAGTGAGACATGACGACTGTTGCTTTGAGCTACTAAAAAAGCGCTACAGGTGACATCACTATCATTTTATTTATCATAAGTGCTAAATTTCATATGCAACTTATAAATGTTTGGAGTATTAAGTGGGGAAGTGCTTATCGATTTGAATTTCAATAAGGTTTTAATGCATGAGTTTTCGATATGAATTAATTGAAAGTTGAGAAGTTAAAGAGGTTTTAGTTCCTGCACAATGGTTTGGTTTGGTATGTTTATTGCAAGTTTTCAAAGGATTCCATTCAACATAATAGTCCTGTTGAATGGCAACTATCTATCGTCGAAAAGGGGGCATGCTGGGAAATATAACAGGTAGAAGTGTTGTTATTCGTGGATCAAATCTATGCGTGCTTTTGAGCACGTTCTATTAATGCTGCCAATTTTAGGTTGTATTATCAATTCTGTTTATATCCAAGGTTTGATAATTACAGGTTGTGTAGTGGTAGTGCAGAGGATGTCAATCTGCCTTAATTATTTATATTTCAACTTATCATCCACAACACTACCCCTGTATTACAACAAAGTTACGTCAAGAGGCGCTGCAGAAAAAAGGTGAGAAATTACTCTGAGTTTTTTGATGCAAGACTTGGGTATTCTTGTTTTTTCTATTTATTACGAGTTTTCAGGCAATTCTGGGTGACATATTTTCTGTTCGATTATTTAGATCATACCAAAGCCAATATTTTTCCGACGACCAATACCTGCAGCATAAGCCTTCAGGAATTTGTACCTATCGAGGACTCGAACATCTGCAGTGAAAGACTGCGCTATGAGTTTAACATCCCTCAAACCTTCTATTTTAATGCAGAAACGTACATTGGATAGTTTAATGCCTATTACTTCCAGTCCGGCTCTGGTTAACATTGACCTGAAATAATTGCGCGCAGCTTTTCCAGTTAAATTAACATGTTTGCCGTCAACACGTTCGACAGGATTGGCCCTGACTTTAATGCTTAGCTCATCACTATTATGACAATCAAAATCATCTACTTTTCAGTTAACATGGTAAACGTTCAATTGTTCCTCGCAACGAACCAGAATATTCGTTTTGTTATTTTGCTCCGTAGAGTAAAAAGTATAGTTACGTACTTTACCTGATGGAAAATTAAGTGTTTCTCTCATAACGTTATTAAAAAATTGCAGATTGGTAAATACATCATCAAATATTAATATTGAGGTAAACATGTAAGTCTCTCTCTAATGATTTTTTGTTCAGTAACAAATGCCATACTGTTGTATTTAAGTTAATTCTTTAGTGTGTCGTCAAAACACAATATGCGTCAAAATCTAGGAAGGGTTAGATAGTGAAGCTTAAAATTTCAGTATTTTTGCCGATTTGAAATAATGAGGAAAATTACATTTATCATTCAATATTTGAGTCCTTACTAGGCTTTTAATTTCATTTGGCAAAGTCGAATGATGCTGGCTGTATGTAAGTAAACATCTCGGATTCCCAGTGCGCTCTAGTGACGGTTTGTAGTAAATGAGTAACAAATGCGGGAAGGTAGACTGTATTCTTATTTTATCCAAGGTGGTTGTAGAATGCTCAAACCATGTAAGTGTCATTGCGCTGATGATGGGCTTCCTGAAGCTCTGGCTATTTATATAGGCTTTACCTCGTAGTAAAGCCGTAATTGATCTTTCCAGATAGGTATGCGGATTTTGAATATCCCGTCCATTGGATTGGTTAATAAGCTTTAGTACGATAGCTTTAGACACTCTAAAGTGAATCTCAAAACGTGATGAGCCTTCGAAATAGAAATGAAATGAAAGCTTATTAGCTGTATCGCTATCGCGTTTATCTTGTGAGGAGAATATATCGTTAATATTTCTCATCACCGAACCTGGGTCATGGTTTCAGGCACTGTATCATTGATTGCGGGGATATAGTGTTGGTTAGTCGCTTTGTTCGCCTTAATGATCTGATCAGGCAGTTCTAAAAATGTTTGATCATATAAGTTGTTAAGATACAGCTTTTTGAGTGAAATCCGTTTATTTACGAGGTGTGTGAACTCAAGGTTTAGTGCTATGGGTCCAGACTTTAATATGCATTTACCGCTCGAAAATTCATGGGGGATGTAAAATTTTAACAGGCGAACAGAATAGCCTGAATAATTTATAGTACTTAAATTGAATGTTGCACCACCGCGTTTCGTATCCGAATGAAATGCGGTTAGCTGATCTTCTAGCACTTCAATAGTTGCGTGTTCCAAAAGCGTCTTTTCAATACTCAATAACTCAGGTTGAGCATTTTGATAGAGCATAAAATAAATGTTTGTGGGGGTATTTAAGAAAAAATTTACTTTTTGAAGCTTTATTTCCAATTTGGATATGAAAATTTTGATTGCCGCTCGTTTAGCGCTCTCTACATCATAATGAGGCCCGGTACCGGGTGAATACCATTCGCCTTTTTTAGTTCCCCAGATAAGCGTCAGTTCGTCACCAATATCGCTACGTAGTAAAAGGCTGTTTTTATAACAGACATCTTGATTAACGATCCAGTGTGTACCGAGTTTAGTGAGGTCAATATCTTTTAGCTTTGATTGGATTAAATAGCTGTTTGTTGTCTGCATTATATTTCTACCGTTTGTTATTGTTTGAATACAAAATTACTGTACAGCACAAAAATAATACGCAAGGGCAAAACGGTAATTAATTTCTATTTTTAATAAAGCAGAGCAAATATTCGTGTCGGTCTGATGACAAAAAAGGTGTATCCAAACCAAAATCGAAACCTTGGTTCGTAAAGTACATAGAAAGAACGGCGTGTAGATTGATTGCATTGTTTGGTTGTTTTCTGGGGACTATGTATCTGAACCTAACTGACTAACATTATTCTTTGCAACCCTTAGGGTAAGCGATAGTATTGTTCAAGATTGCAGTATTTTAAAAAGAGAAGCTAGGTGATTTTACAGGTTTCAAACCTTTAGTGATGAGGTACATAGTACTTGTTGGCAACAGACGAGTCGTGTATGTGCCGTGGCGAACATCCCTGCGAAAAAACATTTAATTTACCGCTTGCGTTAAATATTTACGAGGTACTCTTTTAAATATTTAAAAACAGATAACTTTATGTAGCAGCATTATTGGTGGATCTAGTGGGTAAACAAACGGCGTAAACGGCAGCAACTTTTGAGTTGCTTCAATGTGTTCGTAATTCATTAATTCTCACAATCTAGATACTGATGAATTTCATCATGTATAGACGATTAAAGTTCTCTTTACTCATAATTACCTTGCTTGCCTTCACTACCGACTTTGCCCAGACCAGTGTAACTGCAACAGCAAGTTGTTTTACCTACATGAGTGCGTTGAAACAGGCTTTACTCATTGCGGCAAGATCAACAGAGCAGGCGAAAATAAGTCAGGGGTTTATAAAGATTGAGGGGCATGGAGAATACCGGGTCCAAAAAGGTGACGACAAGACCACTGCAAAACCACTGCAAAACCACTGCAAAACAGTTATAGCTGACCTAAGCTTTTGCTGATGCATATTCACAGTATAATTATTGTATGGGCTCTGTACTTGAGACAAATTTCAGAGCTAATTCTGGCGAGGTGACAAAAATCTCAACCGCCATGTTGTCAAAAACAAATCCCCCCGTACCAATTATTGAGCTCTGACATCGATTTGAATGCTGATGCCCTTTATGAAGCTAGGGTTAGCTTACGGTTTAACAATCATGTCGAGTCAACGATAAAGGAATAATAGTATTGTGCGACTGATTGCTTTGGCTTGTTATATGTACGGGGCGTCTCAAATTAATGGGCCAAATCATGACAGTAACTATCAAATAATCTCACTTGACTACTCACATTTTTTTCACCGATAGAATGCTTTGAAACCCGGAAATAGCTGCATCAACTTTTATCGTTCTTAGCTTTACGATATGGGATGTATAAAATAGTCACAATTTGCCAAGCAGCTTCTAAAACTGGCAACTCAGACACATGACTTTAAGAGTAATGATGCGGGATAATTTTATCTGAAGGAACACTCTGTAGTGCCAAGCATGTTTTTTACGTCATTACCGTAACAGTCAAATTGAAAATACATGCTCTAATATTTTTTTAATTTGAATGACAAAGAGGTTTTTATGTTTGAACAAAATAGAATTGATTACTCAGTCCCCCAGTATAATAAATCAGATATTATAAGGTTATTCAATTCACCTGAATATCATTTAGAGCATGCAGTGAAGCAGGTGACTCATTTTCGACATATGAGTGATTTAATCATCGGCCAAAGCACTTGTGTCGCAAAAATGCATGATGATTTTTATCACAACCGAAAATGCAACGATGCAACATCAAGAAAAAATATATACTGCGCGATTTTTCGTAACTCAGGATACATTAGGCCTAATATACTGTGGCGTATTACCGAACTACCTAACATTGAACTACAAACGAATATGAATAAAATGTTTAAAACAAAAACTGTTAAAAATGCGTATATTAAAGACACATGTGCTTATGATCTGAAAAAAATATTTGCCATATCACGTGTACAAACCTGGGAAAAAGAAGTGGTTGAAGAAATTGAAAAATATTTATTTGATTACAGAGTTATGGGAAAATATTTGGCAAATCAGAGCGCAGAACATCTGAAATTAGTAAAAAAACTGCTTCACAAGCACCCTGATGTACTTGAAGAGTTTATTTCGATACGAAAAGAAATATATGAATAAATAACTATTTAGCAATGACTTAGCCTTCAACATGAGCTCGTAGTCTGTTGGTGGTAAGTAGTGCAAGAATTTATCTCCAAAATTTCATATCTCTGATATATGGTGCTTGATTTAACGACCATATATCAGCTGATCCTACAACTCCTATCTTTGGTGTGTCTCACAACGAAAATTTAGACTTTAACAATATTGTCAAACTACCCATACATGAGAATTTCAAGAGTTGAATTTGCTGATTTATGATCAAATTTTTTATCATACGACAACGTTTTCAAAATTTAAAAATCTGGCTATGCATGTGATATTAATGTGGAGGATCGAATATACATTGAAGGTATCAACTGAAATAAAAAAAGTGCTTCACTAGGTTTTTTTTTGATTCCATTAACAAATAAATGCAGCTTTTAAAAATTGAAGTTTGATCGGATTATACAAAAATTCTACACCATGATTCTATGGTGTAGATTATTAGTTCTTTATTTTCAAATGATGCTTTTAGCCAGCTACGATATAAAGAATACTAGTCATCAGTAAAAGGAATATGAAATCTACCTATATATCAAATTCCAGAGAGACTCATTCTCTGCAAAATGCAAAAGTATTGATGTAATTCAATCTTACAGGTAGTGGCGTGGTAGTTCAGAGGCTATTGTAAGCCTATAGAATTATAAAAGGCACTGGACCGTCCACAGGACTACCTCAAACCTAAGTTTTTATGAACATCTGACCTTAAGAAGGTCATTTTCTACTTTTTGAATATGGTTTTCATAAATTACTATTCATTTCAATCTTCATAATTCACTTTTACCCTCCGCACCGCTTATTTTGAACACAGAATAGTAGATAAATAAAACGATTCGCCAGCGTTTATATGAAATTGGTGTTTATGTTTCTTATGCGTTATATAAACAGAGCATGGCTAGCATAAAAAAGCCGTATACCCGCGGTATGGCCGGCCCTAAGTACTAATTGCATATTCCGCTGAAACTGATCACCCATAACGCTTGAACGTGATCACTTATTTCATTCCATGCATCATGAGTTGTCTTTTTACTTTAAGTGATCACCTTCAGTCAATGAAGTTAGCATTTTTCTCATGGATTCTCCTTTTAGATTAAGTTTGTGAGCGTTGTGGAGTAACCGATCCAATATAGCGTCAGCTAGGGTTGGATCGTTGATAAACCCATGCCACTTCGCCATCGGTAATTGGCTAGTAATTATGGTCGATTTACTGTTGTGGCGGTCTTCCATAATTTCAAGTAAATCATTTTTTTGAGGCTGGGTTAGTTCTTCTAACCCCCAGTCGTCAATGATCAGTATGTCGGCCTTTGCTATTTGGCCTAAGAGTTTTAAGTAACTGCCATCACCATGCGAGATGGTCAGTTGCTCGAACAGTCGAGAGGCCCTGAAGTAACGTACTTGATAGCCATGTAGGCAAGCATGATGCCCTAAAGCGCAAGCAAGATATGTTTTTCCACAGCCCGTGGGGCCTGTCATTACAAGGTTTTGCCCTTTGGTGATCCAAGTGTTGCTTTGTAAACCTGCGACCGTACTTTGCTTTAAGCCACGCGGGTGACGGTAGTCTATATCTTCCATTCGGGCCGTTACTTTGAAGCGAGCAGCCTTCAGTAATCGTTGCAAGCGTTTGTCGTGCCGGTAGGTCACTTCTTGTTGCACTGCCAGATTAATCCGTTCAGCGAAGCTGAGCTCTTCATAGGTATTGGGTTGATTAAACTGCATCTCTAGCGCCTCGGCTAAACCGGTTAATTTTAGCTGTCGCAGTTGTTGTAGGCTTTGTGTTTCTAACATGTTTTTCTCCTAGTAGTTTGGTGTTTTGGCTTTAGTGGTAATAACCAGCGCCGCGCACGTTGCGATGACTTTCTGCTTGGGGTGCTTGTGATGTCTGAGGTGACAATGGGAGTGGTAGTTGATCCATATTACTTTCCAGTATGGACTTGATATTAGACAGTCGTTTCGCATTGATATGTTGAGCTCGTAGGCAAGCCGCTTCTAATCTTTGTGGTGTGTATTTCTTCGCCAGACTCAATAAGCCCAAGCAGACTCGATAGGCTTGTTCAGGAACTTTCTTTTGTTCGAGCATATCCCGCACGATTGACTGGGTGGCCGGACCAATATTAGCGCCCCATGAGAGCAATCTCTCTGGCGTCCAAGTTTGATGTTTGCGATGGGGGTCAGGCATGTGATGCGTATCGGTGGTAAAACCACCTTGACGTAAGCTGCGAGCATGTCGCGCGACCTGTTGTCCTTTGAAGAAGATGGCGACACTATCTTGGCTTGCTTGTACTTCCACTTGAGATTTCACCAAGTGATGAGGTACAGAGTAGTAATGCTTATCGAACTCTATGTGATAGTCGATATTAACGCGTGCAAGCTTGAATTCGACATACACATAGTGCTTCGCGGGAAGTGGTTTGAGTGCAGGCTTATCCAGCGTTTCAAACTGACTTAAGCGTGAGCCCGGCAGCTTCTTAAAAGGGCGATGATTAAGGTCATCTAGCAGAACTTTGATCGTTTGATTTAGATCTGCAAGCGTGAAGAAGGTCTGGTGCCGAAGTCGAGCAAGTATCCAACGCTGTACAATCAATACAGCATTCTCTGCCTTCGCCTTATCTTTCGGTTTGAGTGGTCTAGCCGGAATGATCGCAGTTTTATAATGTGAAGCCATATGCTGATAACTCACATTGATGCCAGGGTCATAGCGGCCTGGCTTGCTCACGGCACTTCGCAGTTGGTCAGGCACAACGATCTCCGGTACACCGCCAAAGAACGCAAAGGCTTTCACATGTGCGTTAATCCAATCGGCTTTTCGTTGCGTCCACGACGCGATAGCGAAGGTGTAGTTGCTCGCGCCTAGGATGGCCACAAAGATTTCGGCTGAACGGATCTCACCAGTATCTGGATTCATGATTGGCATCGTCGCACCACTATAATCTACAAACAGTTTTTCACCGGCGAGATGAATCTGACGCATAGAGCGTTTTTGTTTGGATCGCCAGTCGCGATAGTAGCCACAGTATTGTGAATACTGATAACCCGCATCGCCGTGAACTTGCTTATATTCCTCCCATAATAATTGCTTGGTGACGCCCTTGCGTTTGAGCTCTTGGTGAATCGAAGCGCAATCAGGCATCACCCGACCATGACGCGTATTCAGCTTGGCGGCTGGAAACAGTAATAACTCCAGTTCGTTATCACTCATCTCGGAAGGCAAAGGCCAGCTTAGACCGACTTCGATAGCGCGTTTGCCGTAGGTAGAAACGGTACCAACGCCGATGCCTAGGCTTCGGGAAATTTGGCGATGACTGAGTTTTGCCTCAAGCTTGAGGCGGAGAATATCTTTAATGTGTCGCATTGTTAATCTCTTGTTCGGCATCTTACCCTCGGCGCAAAAAGCGCTAAGAATAACGTGCTCGACAGGATGAATTTCAATGCATGAAATGAATTTGTGATTAATGATGATCAGTCGTTGCGATTGCCTGATCACTGTTTGCGATAACTACCGAAAAGTGATCATTTTGAATCGCAAGGAGTGATCACGTTCCGTCGCAACAGGTGATCACTTTGAATCGCAACAGGTGTTCAGGTTCGTCCGGAATACGCACTAATTCTCTATCCACTCTTGTTTGTTGCTTTTTTGCACGCTAAATATGATTTTTTCTTACACAAGATGAAAAAGACAGTATCCGGTTTTATTCACCATACTAAAAGTAAATGTAAGATCAATGATAAAAGTAGAGTGCTAATACTTTCAAGGTCTAACTATAAGGTTGATGAATAAATATCGATCACTATGACGACTCCTCCTTAGTTAGATGTAAAGTTTTTCAAGGACAAATTATTAGGCCAATGAAAAAATATTAAACATTATGACAACGTTGTAATAGTTGAAAATTAAGTTTTTTAAGGTCGGGTTTGTTGGCGAATGAAACATAGTTAACACTATTACAACGTTGAAATAGTTGAATGCAAAAATTTTCAAGGTCGGGTTTATTAGGTCAATGAAAAAATATTGAACACTTTGACAATGTTGCAATAGTTGTAATAAAACCCGATGGGTGCTTCTCAAAGTGCACTAGACTTTGACAATAAACTTCATTGTCAAAGTCGTAGGTTAAATAAAATTGCCAATTCATTAGTAGCCGGTCTGTTATCGTGTTTAAAATCTTTGAATAGTGCATGTGAATATTAAACAGCGGATAGTCGTGAGAAAAGTTAGGGGTACTTAAGGTGAATTTATGGTCTCTGGTTGGCATTTCATGTGTTGTCTTTTGTTGCCAGATGAATGACAAGGGCTTGTCTGATGTGGGCAAAATTGCCTTAAGTGGTAAGTTTATTAGTAGAGTGGTTGTGTATGATTTAAATAACGCGGATATAGCTAAATTATATTTATCTAAGTTATTTTGCGGAAAATCTCTGATTGAATGTTCAATTTTAAGTTGAATGATTGTAAGTTGTTTCATTTTAGTTCGTATTTCAGTCCATTTTGTTTACCAAAACAATAGTTTTTTACATTCTCGTTTGTTATAAATATGCGAAATAGATTTGATATATTAGATTATATTGTCCTTTAGATATGCTTTTTAAAAGCAAACAAAAACAATACTTTATCGAATCAACATTTCTGTTAATTGTTTGAATTCAAGTTCCGATTCTTCTATAACGGAACACTTCCGAACAACACACATCATCCCAAAGAAATGTATTAGAAATATCTGATTTTTTTAATAGCTATAATTTTGTAGTTTAAAAACTATCTTTTACAAGGTCTCTAGAAAATTTCTAGGTCAAAAATTGAGACTTAGCTCACTTTTTGAGTGTTAACAATCGTCCATATATTGACGAATTCACGTATTGGTTGTATTTATATAGCGCAGGATTGCATAAGGATAAGAATGATTTTTTAGAAAGTGTCTTTTAATATAATTGATTCAATATATTAATCTGATACTAGTTGGGTAGGCTTTGTAGGGGCGTACCAACTAACCAAGGTCATTAAGTAGGCAAAAAAAAATAACAAATTTGTCATAGGATATCATCATGGTCGATGGTCGAATCAATAATAATATTTTGGTAGTTTTTCGGTTGTCAATAAAGACAATTGTTCTACTATTCTGCAGCTTCTTGGCGGTAAATACCGTTAACGGCGCTGTACATGACTTAACGGTTACAGATGTAACAACTAGATCATTTTCTCTTGTTTGGGTGTCTGATGAACCAATATTGGACGCTACTGTCAATATTTATTGTTGTGCAAATACCTCTACTGATATTACTAGTTCTTTCGGTATTAGTTCTATTAGCGCTGAATCAACAAACTCTCATGACCTGGGCATTGCCAAGATATTAATAACAGGATTATATGCCGAGCAGTGTGTTTATGTGCAGACTAGAACGGTTGGTGTAAATGAAACGGTTCTTGAGCCAGCAGTTCCTTTATTACAAGTTTGTACTGAAAAGAAAACAACAAAAGCTGACATCACAGCAGCTCCAATATTAAACGATCTCATCGAACACCATATTTTTTGGCCTCAAGGAACCAATCCGGTTGCTGGAAGCCTGCTTCTTATTAAAATTCCCTCTATTCAACAGTACCCTTTATCCGTTCTCGTAGGTGCCGAAACTGATCCGAAAAGTGCAATAGTTGACTTGAATAATGTATTCAGCAGCTTGTTGAGTTCAAATGCAAATCTAGATGAAGGTGCCATTATAGAGCTGACAGAGATGAAGGGGCTTGGGTGTGCTGAATTTTCAGATCACAAACTAGTAAGGTTTCGTCGTGTCCCCGCTCATTCGGAAGTTGATATTCTTGGGCAAAAGCTAGTTGAGGTTGAAACGACTGAATCCTGTTTTTCAGCGGATACAGTTTGTAATGATAGCGTCGATATTATTGATGTTCAGTATGGTTTAAATATTCTCAACGCAACAGAAACTCAGTGCAAATTTAACCCCGATATTGATGTGGTTCAGGACGGCACAATTAATGTGTTAGATATCCAAAGTATCCTGAACTTCGTCGGGCAAACAGCGCCCTTTTAATATAAGTTGGGCATAGAGCATTGGTTTAATTTATATTGCGTATAGGTATTAAGTAGCAAGCAGTTCTTACCTTTTTTACGTGTTTAAATTTTTACTAAAATTAGTTTGGAAATAAAAAAAACAAAAAGGGTGTGGTTACGATGGTTAAGCCAAAAAGTGTGCTTAGAGCATTTTTGTACGTGCTCTTGTTGGCATGCTGTCAAAAGTTATTCGCGTTTGAAATATATGCAATTAGCGAGACAGCTTCTTCTCCTGGTCAAACGGTTCAGATTACACTTGCTGCGCGCAATGTGACCAATGACCCTATCGTTTACGTAGAGTCACTTGATTTTCAACTTGCGTTTGACAGTAGCCTCCTACAATTTGTAGAAGCCTCAGTTAGTTCTAATTTGTTATCTACGAATCCTCCGCCTTTTAGTGCTTTTAACGTATTCAATAACCAAGTGGTTTTTGGCTCTATTGCCATTGTGCAGCCTTTAGCGTTGTCTGAAGGAATGCCTTTAGTGCACTTGACGTTTATGGTCCTTCCAGCGGTTGACCAAAATAGTGTCGCTGTCGATTTAGCAGAGGTGATTACGAATGAGGAATATGAGCAAATCACTCCTGGACCAGATCCAACTGATGCGGAAGTCGTCGTAGAGCTACCTTCTGATGACCTTGATGGAGACGGTATTCCCGACTCAGAAGATCCAGATATCGATGGTGATGGGCTTCCCAATTCAACAGAGTTATCCAATGGGTTAGACCCATATTTTTCCGATGATGCACAATTTGATAAAGATCTGGATGGTTTGCTTAATATCGAAGAATTCAACATAGGCACCGAGATAAGTATTTCAGATACAGATGGCGATGAGGATAGTGATTTTGATGAAGTTCAAGCGGGCACCGACCCTCTTGATGCAAATGAATTCTTAGAGTCAACGACCATTATCTTGAAACCGGGTTTTAACTTAATTGCTTTACCGCAAAGGATTGAACCTTCGTTAGCACGCGACTGGGTTTCACAATTGGGTGGTGTCAATGTTGTTGAAAAGCTCCAAATATATGACCGTGTTACAAATACGCTTGTCGATATTGTAGAAGGTAGTCAAATCACGCTTACTTTAGGGAATTCTGAAGCATTTATCGTTTATGCTTTGTCAGAACACAGTATCAACTTTTCAACGCGATTCTGTGAAGAACCAAATCTACTTACAGGTGTCAATTTGCGAGGTTTTTCTTGTTCAGACAAGTCTGCATTCGAACTTCTCGATACTTTTGGGGTTTCAAACGTTGCGAGTATTCAACATTTTTCACTTGAATCAGGTCAGTTTGAAACGGCTGCTTTCCGTCAAGACGGAAGTAAAGTGGGGGTCGATTTTCAGCTGGCAGCTGGTGAAGGGTATTTTGTGTTCGCTAAATAGCAAATTTAAATTTGATCAATTTTTTCGACTTCCGAGCAGTAATCGAAATTATACAACATTGAGTTGACTTATTTTTATGGTCAATTCCATTGAAACATAATTGGTGTTTGGTTTGTTTTTTGAATGAACCAAGTACAAAAACAGGCAGCAGCGGGATAATAAAAATGTGGGTTCCATTCAGTAAACGTTCGGTAGGGCCATTCACATCAAGAAAGAATAAAAAGGCATTTAAGAAGAAGAAACTCGTTGAAGCCTTAGAGCAGAGAATCTTACTTTCAGCTGACATTAATCCTGTCGCGCAGTTGGGCCTAGTGGACGGTTTAAATTCTCTTGAAGACTGGCTTAAAACACTTGAACAAAACGCTGCTTATAATCAAGTCTTGCCAGGTTTAAATAAATCCCTCACCGATTTAGCCGGTTTTTCAAACTCCATAAGATCAGAACTCATTTCCCCGATCGAAGCCTACTTTAACAGCCTATCTGAAGGGCAGTTGGGCAATACTGACGCGTTAGTTACTGTTTTAGATGGTTTGAGTGCAACAATTGATCCTGTTAGCGGTGATTTGATTGGTGATGAATTTGTTTTTGATGTCAATTTTTCAATAAGTGACTCGATTACTGACGTCCCACTTGATTTTGAAGGATCACTTGTTGGTTTTGATCTGGATGTAACATCTGGAGCAACGATTGGTGGTAGCATTGCATCACAACTCGACTTTGAATTTGGTTACAATCAACTGGCAGACGAGTTTTTCATTAGGCTAAATCAATTTGGTTTAAGTTCATCATTATCCGCATCTGACCTGAACTTTGATGCACACCTTGGTTTTCTTGATGTGCAGGCGACAGCCGGTGTATTTTCGACTGATAGCAACTTGGGTATTACACTCATTGACCCCGATATAAGTGACGGTTACATAAATATTCAGGAGTTGATCAGTACTCCTTTGGGTTCTTTGGTTAATCCTGCTTGGTCTGGTTCTGCTGATTTAGATCTCCCTCTTTCGAGTAGTTTACTCGGAAGCGATTTCAACTTACAGGTTGACTGGGTCGACTCTTCAAGTCCTGAGAGTTTGGCGCATAATTTAGCAACCGGTGGATTATATGAAAAATTTGCAAAGTTTGATTCCAATGACTTCTCAGATTGGTTAGACCAACTCACATCTTGGTTTTCGAATTTTGAAAATGAAAGCTTGTTTGGTAAGGCATTACCCATTATTGGTGATCAGCTAGCTGGAATAATAGATGTTGACGGTAATCTGTCCGAAATATTGATAGACAAATCAGAAGCACATGATGCAGAGAGCTATTTATCTTGGCTTCAAAATAACGTAGGTATTGTTAGCGCGACCAGTAATTTGGCAAATGATCAACTTACTTATGATGTAGAATTTTCAGTAGATAAAACGTCCCCTTTTAGCATCGAATGGTTTGATAAATCACTTATCGATTTAGATTTGGATGTTACTGAC
>Ga0209495_1001591_pt1 | contig 15720 bp, 13 predicted proteins | sample EN1Hudsemesocosm_FD_184629 | JGI IMG/M metagenome (GOLD analysis project Ga0209495, IMG submission 184629) | Methane-oxidizing microbial communities from mesocosms in the Hudson Canyon - EN1E Hudson Canyon (SPAdes) (version 2) | ecosystem: Environmental > Aquatic > Marine > Cold seeps | place... | reverse complement strand
GTTCTAGTTCATAGTGAACATCATTACTAAATGGAGGTAGATAGAATTCATGAGTTCTCAATAAAGCAGTGTCGGGCTTTACAAAAAAGATAGGTTTCTCTGGCACAGGGTTATTCATCTCCTTTGCGTGTTCAACATAATTACGTCCAATACAAATGATCTTCATTTTTTTAAGTATTAGGTACATGGTAGTAGGTATAATGTATTAGATTCTCAATCTAATCCCTTTGTCTACTTACTCCTGTATTCTTACTTCTTCATCTAATAACTACTTATTAAAACTTCTAAGCTTAATTGCTGTAAGAACCTTCTTTGTGTAACGAGGGAAATCGGCACTCTGAATCCATCCGTAATAGCCAGGTTCTTTAGCCATAACATCTATGACCTTCTTACCCTTATGCTTTCCGAAATTAAAAATCTCATCTCCTTCCGCATCAAACTTAATCATACCAGCAAGATCAGCATTGGGCTGAGTAGGTTGGGTGAAATCTGCTAGAGATTGAGAATCGTTATTCAACTCTTCATAACGCTCTACTTGAGCCTTTAAAATTTCATAAGTAGCTCTTGTGTCCGCTTCGGCACCGTGAGCGCCTACAAGGTCTTTATTACAGTAAAACTTATAAGCAGCCGTAAGTGTACGCGGTTCCATTTTGAAAAATACAGACTGCACGTCAATTGAGCGTCTATTTTTCATATCGAAATCTATATCAGCTCTAAGGAATTCTTCAGCGATAAGAGGTAAGTCAAACCTGTTAGAGTTATAACCAGACAAATCAGCGTCTTTAATGAAATTGTGAATTTCTACAGCAAGCTCTGGAAATGTAGGGCAGTCTTTTACCATCTCATCGGTGATTCCGTGAATGTCAGAAGATTGTTTAGGAATGGGTATTCCTGGATTAATCTTCCAAGTTTTACATGCCTCAGTTCCATCATTCTGAACTTTTAAAATGCAAATTTCTACAATTTTATCTTTTCCTACTTGAATACCTGTAGTCTCTAAATCGAAAAAGGCTAAAGGTCTGCTTAATTGTAAATTCATAATTCTTATCTAAAAAGAAAAGCACCAACCTTAGTTGATGCTTTCTGTAATTATATACTTGTGTTTGGATCAAATGCTTCTAGGTAGTCAGAGAATCTTTTCAAGAACATTCCTCCTAAAGATCCATCTACAACTCTGTGGTCATAAGACAATGAACAGAACATTTTATGACGAATTGCAATTACATCCCCCATGTTAGTTTCAATAACTGCTGGTTTCTTAACAATTGCTCCAACTGCCATAATAGCCACTTGAGGTTGGTTGATAATAGGCGTTCCCATTACGTTACCAAATCCACCTACATTGGTAAGTGTAAATGTACCACCAGAAATCTCGTCTGGTTTTAATTCGTTACCACGTGCTCTACGTGCAAGGTCATTTACCGTTTTAGTAAGACCAATCATATTCATTTGATCTGCATCCTTAATTACAGGAACGATAAGGTTTCCTGAAGGTAATGCTGCAGCCATACCCACGTTAATGTGCTTGCGCTTGATGATGTTTGTTCCATCAACAGCCACGTTAATCATTGGGAAGTCTTTAATTGCTTTTACTACCGCATCAACAAAGATAGGAGTGAAGGTGATTTTTTCTCCTTCGCGCTTAAGGAATTCATCTTTTACTTTATTTCTCCAGTTTACGATGTTGGTAACATCAGCTTCAACGAATGAAGTAACATGAGGAGAAACGTGCTTAGACATTACCATGTGATTGGCAATCATCTTACGCATACGATCCATTTCAATAATCTCATCCCCTTCCATAGCTGGAACATTAGGAGCCGAAATTTGAACCGCAGTACCTGTACTCGCTGCTGGCTTACTTGTTTTTGGAGCAGGTGCCGCTGCAGGAGAAGAACTTCTATTTGATAAGTAAGCTAAAATATCTTTCTTAGTAACTCTTCCTTCTTTTCCAGAACCAGTAACAGTCCCTAATTCCGACATGCTGATACCTTCTTCTTGTGCGATAGATCTAACAAGTGGAGAGAAGAATTTATTTGAATCAGAAGATTTTGGAAGCGTAGTAGTTTCAATTGCTTTTTCAACAATCTCTTCTGCTACAGCAACTTCTTTTGGAGCTTCAGTATTTGCTTTAGGTGCTGGTGCATCTGCAGCAGAAGCATCAGTTTCTATAATCGCAACAGCTTGACCTACAAGAACAACATCATCTTCGTTGAATAATTGTTTTATAAGAACACCTTCTACAGCAGAAGGAACTTCAGAATCTACTTTGTCTGTAGCAATCTCTAAGACAGATTCATCCATTTCTATAGTTTCACCAACATTTTTGAGCCATTTAATAACGGTTGCCTCAGCAACACTTTCACCCATTTTAGGCATTATTAATTCTACTTGAGCCATAAGAATATTTTGGTTTGTTCTAATTCAAAATTCGTTGGGCGAAGATACAATAAATGCCCTTGTGTACCAAGAAATGGCTTGGCTGAAGACTGTCTAAGCCAAGCGGTTTAAGTTTTTCAAAAGGATATCCAAATCATTCTTTAATCGGTACTCCTTAGCGTATAGCATATTAAGCTTGAAAAGCGTTAATTCTGAGTAGTCAGATTTAAGATGTGAAACAGGATTTAAGACGCCCTCTTTAATCTTAGGTAGCGCATCCTTTTTACCTGCTTTGTGGTAGGATACCCACGATTTTAGGCCGAAAAGCACCGATAATATGTTGCTTAATAATCCTAAAAAGCTTCGTGAAACGAAGATTAAAATAGGGAAGCATGCCAGTAATAGTAAACTCGATAGTACATCAAACAACCGTTTATTTCGGATGTTTTCGGGCTTGTTAATACTATTCAATTCGAAAGCATATAACTCACCTTGTGTGTTAATAGAATTTGAGCCAATCACATACATACTCTCTTCTGGGGCAATCTTGAAATCTAAATCGTGACGATCGATAATAGACATATGCGAAATGATTTTTTGAGCAGAAATATCCTTTGAACAGAATATCAATTCATCGATTTCGTAAATCCCAACGGCTTCTTCCAATTGGTTCATTTGACCAACATACAAATCGTGATGCACATCTATCTCTTCAATATGCATGAAACCTATAAAACCAGTTTTGATTTCTGTTTGTTGGAGTAGATTATAAACGCGAACACATTCTTCTTCGGAACCTATAATTAAGAAGCGTTTGTGTATTTGTTCTCCCCATTGAAAAGACTTTAGTTTTAAAAGCTTGAAGATGCTTCTACTGAATAAAATTGAAATACCAGACCAAACTGAACCTAGTAAAATAAGAGCTCTAGAAAAGCGCCAAGCTTCAGGTAAGAGTGCATAAAGAGCTAGTAAGGTAACTAAGCCATAAACGGTTCCACGCACTAGTTTCGTGATCTTAAAGGGTTTGTCATAAACACCACTCAATTTATCAATTCCTAACCACAATAATATATAAGCTGGGATTACGGCCTGCCAGAAAATGTCTGGATAGGAACCTCCTTCTATGTATCGGTGATTTGATTCCCAGTAATTTTTCAAGTAAATCATTCCACCAAAAATTACGACAGCATCAAAAATGGGCAATGAAATTTTATTAAAAAATCGATGTGTTATTGACAGGAAAGCTCTTAAGTAAATCGCCAAATTGATTAATGCACTAAAGAGCCAAGCATTCTTTGTTGAGAAGTGTTTTTTAGCGAATATAATCATCGCCTTATAGAAGATGAAAACGTAGTTTAAACTTCCCTTTTTAGTGCTTTCCCCCTTATAATGTATAATTCTAGTTTCTGGGAAATAGTAGTTTTTATAACCACCTTTAATCAAACGATAAGAGAGGTCAATATCTTCGCCATACATAAAGAAGGTTTCGTCTAACAAACCAACTTTATCCAAAGCTTCTTTGCGCATTAGCATATATGCCCCAGCAAGAATATCAGCTTCGTTAGTTTCATCTTCTGGAAGATGTCCTAAATGATAGGCGCCAAAGCGTTTTGATTTTGGGAAGATGCTCGATAATCCAAAAATCTTGTAAAAAGCTACTGCAGGCGTAGGTAAGCTGCGTTTTGATTCAGGTAAGAATTTACCTTTTCCATCTACCATTTTTACGCCTAACCCACCCGCATTAGGGGTCTTATCCATAAAAGCTACACACTTTTCAAAAGTGTCTTCCTCTACAATAGTATCAGGATTTAAAAGAAGGAAATATTCTCCTGTTGCAATTCGCATTGCCTGATTATTGGCAACAGAAAAACCTGTATTTTCTTTATTGGCGATAAGTTCTACCCAAGGAAACTTCTCAGCAACCATCTCTACCGATCGGTCTACAGAATTATTATCGACTACAAATACCTCAGCGTCTATGTTCTGGACAGCTTTATGTACCGATTGCAAGCACTGCTCAAGGAAGTACTTCACATTATAGTTGACAATAATTATGGTTATTTTCATAGAGGGATTAACTATTTATAGAACTTTCATAAGGTAATCTGTTAGCTATAGAACGACCAAGAGTTATTTCATCGGCATATTCCAATTCGTCGCCAAACGCAATACCTCTAGCAATAGTAGACACTTTAAGGGGGTGATTTTTTAACTTCTTGAAAATATAGAAGTTGGTGGTATCACCCTCCATCGTAGTACTCAATGCAAAAATGATTTCTTTCACTTCGCCAGATGCTACTTTCTGTATGATCGATTCTATATTCAAATGCTGTGGACCTATTCCTTCCATAGGCGATATTACACCACCTAAAACGTGGTAAAGACCTTTGTATTGTTGTGTATTCTCTACCGCCATTACATCGCGAATATCTTCTACAACACATAGGGTAGAAGCATCTCGATTTGGATTGGAGCACAGCTGACAGATTTCTACATCAGATATATTATGACATTGCTGACAATAACGAATGCCTTCGCTTAAGTCTTTAATAGTTGTAGCAAAACGATTTACCTCGTCTTTTTCGCGCTTCAACATACTTAAAACGAGTCGTAAAGCGGTCTTCTTCCCAATACCCGGAAGTTTGGAAAACTCTTCGACCGCTTGTTCTAATAACTTTGATGAGAAGTTCATAGCCCAAAAATAGCTTTTTACCTCTAAGTATCCATAGGATATTATATATTAGATTTTTTAAAATTACACCTATGACTCCTGGAATTATCATTGCTGTTCTCCTTGCATATTTTGCGTTATTAATATTCATTTCTAGAATTACTTCTGACGATGAGGGGAACGAAAGTTTCTTTGTAGGTAAAAGACAATCTCCTTGGTATATAGTAGCATTTGGTATGATAGGCGCAAGTCTGTCTGGAGTTACTTTTATTTCCGTTCCGGGATGGGTGGCAGCAAGTCAATTCTCCTACTTTCAAATGGTCTTGGGGTATTTGGTCGGTTATGCTGTAATCGCTACCGTATTGATGCCTTTATATTACAGACTCAACTTAACATCTATTTATTCCTACTTAGAAGATCGTTTTGGCTTTTGGTCGTATAAATCGGGTGCTTTTTATTTCCTTTTATCGAGAACCATAGGAGCAGCATTCCGCTTGTTTTTAGTAGCCAATGTTTTACAGATCCTCGTTTTCGATGCTTGGAATATTCCTTTTGCGGTAACCGTAGCTTTAACCATTGCTTTAATTTGGGTGTATACCCATAAGGCGGGAATAAAAACCATTATCTGGACCGATACATTACAGACGCTGTTTATGCTTATAGCCGTTGTATTATGCTTCTATTACGTAGCCGAAGCAATGAACTTTAGTATTAGTACTGCTATAGAGCAAATCTCTCTTTCGGAATACTCCAAAACCTTCTTTTTAGAAGATTCAAATTTAGCTTCCTTCTTTCCGAAGAAGTTTTTAGCAGGAGCTTTTATAGCCATTGTAATGACAGGTTTAGATCAGGATATGATGCAGAAAAACCTGTCTTGCCCCAATATTAAAGACGCACAAAAGAATATGTTTTGGTTTAGTATTGTACTGGTCTTTGTAAACCTATTATTTTTAGGTCTTGGAGCATTGCTCTACATCTTTGCTAGTCACTTTGGGATAACAGCTACTGGCGACGATTTATTCGCTACTGTGGCTATGCACGAGAGTATGCCAATAGCAGTAGGCTTATTCTTTTTGTTGGGATTAATTGCTGCAGCTTACTCAAGTGCCGATTCTGCGCTTACAGCCTTAACAACCTCCTTCTGTGTAGATTTTTTAGATATTGAAAAGAAGGAGAAGAGTAAACAAGTAAGTATTCGTAAACGCTCTCATATTCTGTTTTCTGTGATTTTGTTTGCAGTAATCCTCATCTTTAAACTCATTAACGACGAGAGTGTAATTTCTGCCTTGTTTAAAGTGGCTGGTTATACCTACGGTCCTTTATTAGGGTTGTATGCTTTTGGTTTGTTTACCGAATGGAAGATTAAGGATAAATGGATTATTCCTGTGGTTGTATTAGCGCCTCTATTATCTTATGTATTACAGGTATATGCACCTATTTGGTGGGGATTCCATTTTGGTTTCGAACTACTGATTGTAAATGGAGCGCTCTGTTTCTTAGGGATGTGTTTAATAAGGAAACGAGAGGCTTAATTAAATCTTGTGATGAATACTCAATTGAAGCTGTGATTTAGTCCAGTTGTTTGTGGATTGTTGCATAACACCCAATTGCACATTCAATCCTTTTTTAATGACATAACCTAAGGCAGAGTAGAAACGGTTTCTATCAAATATTTCTAAAGGATTGTCTGTACCAATTTCTCTTTGTCCGTTGATGAACAATTCATTGTAAAGGGCAAGGTAAATTGTGTTTTTTTCGAAGGTAGATTTGTTGAGTGGTATATTTACGAATAGGTTGTAACGGTAACGTGTTCTGAAATCTTGGTTTTCTACAAACCGTTGCTCATAACGGAAACGGTGTTTGGTATATAATCGCTTCCCAAATTGAACTGGAAACAATGCTTCTTGGTAAATCCTACTCTCAGATTTGGTGTCGGTAGATTCTCCATAGGTTCCTGTGGTGATATTTCCATACCCCAAGGTGAGTAATACATCAGCGTTTGAAGGTTTATACGTAAGTCCTCCACGAAGTAATAATTGTTCCAAATCACCAACCATATCCCAATTACGGAATTGAATATCTCCTTGAATTCCCCAAGGACTTTCATTAATAGTGGTGTTAAAGAAATACATATACCATGCGCCCATAGCATTTTCATCTATTTGGGCACGCATGGATTGGCTAAAGGATAAAACACTAATTGCAAGTAGGAGTAATGTCTTTTTCATTTTCTGTTTTTTTAATAGCAAACGAAGATAAAAATTGTAGCATGAACTACAAACTAAGAACCAACAACATAAAAATACTAGGAACCAGAAATTGGAGTATTGAAAATCCCGACAGCTAATTCTGCCCATATCAGTATAAATACAAGAAGTACTAGAATTATTAAAATAAGGTAGTACTTGGAGGTTTTAATTTTAGTGTAAAGATTCATACTCAATAATCCTGTACCGAATAGGAGTATAGCTGCAATCACAAAATCTAGTACAGACCAATTTACTTCTGTGCTAAATTGTGAAGCGATTAGAGGTACACATAACAATACACAGAATACAATTAGAATTTTATAGAACTTACTCATAATCATAGCAAGTTATGTGAAAATTCCTCAATTAGACTTTTTCTTCCTCAACCAGAAGAAAAGACTCAAACCAAAAATAATCAAACCAGCAGAAATCATCTCTGCCTGTGTAAGGCCATTATAGAGTTCATTATTAATTCGAATCTTTTCGATAGAGAAGCGCTCCAAACCATTAAAGACTAAGTACACACCAAAGAGCATTCCTGGTGTACTAAAGCTATCCCTGAGCTTCCATATAATGGTAAATAGAATAACACCCATTATTGCCTCGTAAACGGCAGTAGGGTATACAGGAGTAGCTAATTCGTAGCAGTAAACCCCCATAGGGTCGGTGCAATTTGCCATACGCTCTCCAGCACGAATAACATTATTTGGGTATGTGTAAGCCCACATCCAGTCGGGTAAAAACTGTAGCCATTCAGGTTTAGGGTTTAAATTTTCAACTCCCCAATCGCCATCGCCTGACATATGACAACCAATTCTACCAATCCCATAAGCCAGCATTAATGGAGCAGCCATAGCATCGGCTATAACACCTGTTTTAATACCGTATTTGCGTACATAAAGAATAACAGCTGCAGCACCACAAATTAAACCACCATAAAAGGTTAATCCACCACCAGATAAGAGTTGCCCCAATGGATCGGCAATAAAGTCGTCCCAGTTTTCTAATTGGTGAAAAATCTTAGCTCCAACCAATCCTGCACCTGCAGAAATCAATAAGATGTTTGCGGTTAATTCCTGAGGTTTTACATCTTCCTCTTTTGTGCTTAACTCTGTAAACGTATTGGTTTTCTTTAAGTAGTAAGTATAAGCTAAACCAATTACTAAACCTATAAAAGCACCGATTCCAGAACCTTGAAGAGAGAACAGGAATGAAAAGGTATCATCTATAAAATAGTCGTAGTTGTTATAAGCGAATAAGCCTTTGAAACCAGCGACTAAACCTACTAGCGTATGGCGAAGAAAATCTTTGATGTCGGTAGGCTTTCCTAAAACAACTTTCTTACGTGTTGTGGGAATAATACCTGCATTATTTTTTTCGGTTAAATCTTTTGCAATAAACCAGCTTCCAGCCAAAAAAGCCATCGCTATAAAGAATCCAAATGTTTTAAATGGTAAGGGAATAAAAACCCCTGAGATATATTCTATTAGGTGACTAAGCGTAGGAAACATTAATTTTAATTTAGGATTTCAGCGTGGATGTTACCATCTTCAGCAAACTCATTCAATTTCACTTTTATGCTTTGGTTTCTTAAACCTGGATCGTATTGAACCTTCACCTTAACGTAGTTTTCGGTAAAGCCTTGTATGAATCCATCTTTATTTTCGTGTTCAAATAAAACCGTACGTGTAGAGCCTATGTTCTTTTCGTAGAAAGCCCGCTTTTTCTTAGCCGATAATATACGCAACATTTTACTACGCTGATGACGTACTCCTTTATCTACAACGCCATCCATTTCTACCGCTTCGGTATTTGCTCTTTCAGAATAAGAAAATACGTGTAAATATGAAATATCTAAGTCATTAAGCAGATTGTACGTTTCTTGGAATAGCTCTTCGGTTTCTCCTGGGAATCCTACGATTACATCTACTCCAATACAACAATCAGGCATTTTTTCTTTTATGCGAGCAACACGTTCCTTATAAAGTCCTGTTAAATAACGACGCTTCATTTTCTTCAATAAATAATCAGAACCCGATTGAAGAGGAATGTGAAAGTGTGGTACGAATATCTTTGAATTTGAAACGAAATCAATAGTCTCGTCCTTCAGAAGGTTTGGTTCAATAGATGAGATACGAAGTCTTGAGACTCCCTCAACATCATCCAATGCTTTGACTAATTCTAAGAAAGTGTGTTCGTGTTTTTTATTCCCAAACTCACCTTTACCGTAGTCACCAATATTTACACCTGTAAGAACAATCTCTTTGATGTCTCTTTCAGAAATTTCCTTGGCATTCTTAAGTACATTTTCTAAACGATCTGATCTAGAAATCCCTCTCGCTAAAGGAATGGTACAGTAAGTACATTTATAATCGCATCCATCTTGAACTTTTAAGAAAGCGCGAGTTCTATCTCCAATGGAGTAGGCACCTTCAAAGAAATCGGCATCTTCAATTTCGCAAGAGTGAACTTCGGCGATATCTTGCTTACTTAAATCATTTAGATAAGAAGGCAGTTTGAATTTTTCGGTTGCCCCAAGCACCAAATCGACACCATCAAATTTTGCAATTTCTTCGGGTTTCAATTGAGCGAAACAACCAATAATAACTACAAAAGCCTCAGCGTTTCCCTTTAAAACCTGACGTATCAATCGCTTACATTCCTTATCAGCATTCTCGGTAACCGAGCAAGTGTTAAGCACATAAATGTCTGCGAGTTCTTTAAAATCTACTTTTTCATAGCCTTCATCTTCACACGAACGTGCAATGGTAGAAGTCTCCGAAAAGTTGAGTTTACAACCTAATGTGTGAAAAGCTACTTTCTTCATAATCTAAAATCGGCTGCAAAGTTACGAAAATAAGGGCTTTTTGGTTTCAAATAAATAAACAATTTCTATTTTAGAAGCTTAAACCAAGTCTATGCGAATTTTCCTTGTAATTATAAGCACTCTAGTTATATCTTCTTGTGGATCAGTTGATAAGAGTGCAGAGTCAAAGATGATATTTAGATACAATGAGTCGGCTGGAATACACTCTTTCGACCCAGCTTTCGCTAAAGATCAAGCTAGAATTTGGTTTTGCAATCAAATTTATAACAGCTTGGTTCAATTAGATTCAAATCTGCAAGTTCAACCATCGATAGCTAAAAGCTGGAATATCTCTGAAGATGGTCTTCATTATGACTTTGTTATTCGTACAGACATCCAGTTTCACAGTCCTTTAGACAGAGTCTTGAATATTGGTGACATCGAGTATTCCTTAAATCGTTTGGTAGATGAAAAAACGGCTGCTCCGGGTGCTTGGGTATTATCATCTGTAAATCAAATTTCAATACTTAACGACAGCACTCTTCATATTGAACTTTTAGAGCCAAATCCTGCATTTTTAGGTTTACTCTCTATGCAGTATTGTTCTGTACTACCCGTAGAGTCTGACACAATGTCTAACTTCTTTAAGGCTCCCATCGGAACAGGACCTTTTCTCTTTCAGTTCCATAAAAACAATGTAAAGTTGGTCTTGCGAAAAAACGAACATTATTTCGAATCTGATAATGGTATGCAACTCCCATATCTAGATGCAGTAGCCATTAGTTTTATTCCAGATAAGCAAACGGCCTTTTTAGAATTTATAAAAGCGAATTTCGATTTTCTTTCGGGAATTGATGCTTCCTATAAAGATGAGTTGTTAGATAGCGAAGGGGATTTACACTCTAAATACATCGGTGAAATCAACTTTAGCAAACAGGACTATTTGAATACAGAGTATTTAGGGATTCTAATGGATGAAAATCAAGATAATCATGCCTTAAAAGATGTTCGTGTACGACAGGCTTTAAATTTAGCTTTCAACAGGGGTTTAATGATGCATTATTTGAGGAATAATATTGGAACTCCTGCGCACAGTGGATTTATCCCAAAAGGACTTTCTGGTTACCAAACCAATATTGGTTATGACTACAATCCAGAATTAGCCAAAAAGCTTTTAACAGAAGCAGGATTTACAAATGCAGAAGGGATTCCTGTAATCAATCTAAACACTACTAGTTCTTACGTTGATTTATGCGAGTATATTCAGCATGCTTGGCAAGAAATAGGTTTACAAGTTGAGGTAAATGTAAATCCAGCTTCCACACACAGACAACAAGTATCTAAATCTCAATTGTCCATTTTTAGGGGGTCGTGGATTGCCGATTATGCAGATGCTGAGAATTATTTATCTCTTTTTTATTCTAAGAATCACAGTCCTAATGGACCGAATTACACGCATTTTACAAATACTGAATTTGATGTTTTGTACGAAAAGTCAATTCGTATTCCAGAATTGGAAAATAGGATTCCTTTATACGAGAAGATGGATAGTATTGTAATTAACCAAGCCGCTATAATTCCTTTGTATTATGATAATGTAATGCGTTTTTCACAATCGAATGTAAAAGGCTTAGGATCGAACGCGATGAATTTGTTAGACTTGAAAAGAGTGGTGATAATGACGAATTACTAATTAAGAATGATTAATTATAAAACAAACATTACAATTGTTCATTAATCATTTATTTCAATCTCACATCGTATCGCTTGATGATCAGACAGCTTTTCATCTAAGACCTCGAAATTATAAGCTGACCAATTATTATCAGCTAAAATATAGTCGATTCTGAAAGGGAAAATCAATTGACGGTACGTAGCACCAAATCCTTTTCCCGACTCTAAGAAAGCGTCTTTATGATTATCATTAAGTCTTCTATAAACATAACTTTGGGGTACATCGTTAAAATCACCACAAAGCAAAGTCGGGTAGGGACTATCCTTAATAGATTCAATTATTGTCTCCACCTGACTTACTCTTATCGAAGTAGCCTTATTTATCTTATTCGATATTTTTTGGGTTTTATTCTTAAACTCATCTTCAGGATTCGTCTCGTCCCATTCTTTAAGTAAAGCATAATCCTCATTTCCTAAGTGCAGCGATTCTAAATGTAGATTATAAACGCGTATAGTATCGTAATGCACAAGCATATCCGCATAACAAGATTGATTTGTTGAATTCTCGTTGAATGCGATTTCACCAGAATTGACTATTTCATATTTACTGTATATATGATTAAAGCCATTTATGGATTGATAAGGGTAGTTTAGACTTGAAGTAATACCTTCTCTAGCTTCTTGAAGACATAAAACATCTGTATTTTCTTGTTTTAAAAAATGTGCGATTTTAGATTGATGTTCTCGTACTTCTTCTTTTAGCCCTCCACAGAAATAGAACAGTTGACTATTGAAAGTTAAAGCAGAAAAGGAATTGTCTTTTGCGAGTGCTTTAAATTTACTTTTTGTTTGAAATATAGGAACGCTAAAAAAGTAACTTAAAATCAATACACTTAGAGAGAGGTAAATCACTTTATTAAATCGAACGAGCCAATAAATAATGAAGAATGAATGCGTCAATAAGAGCAAAGGATAGCCAATTGCTAAAATAGCTCCTAATGAGAAGATTTGAGGGTTGATGTAAGGAGATAGGAAGGCACAAAACCAAAGTAGTACCATAACTATATTGATAATGTATAGAAGCTTATTTATGACAGACAAGTTCTTCAAGCTTACATCTTTTTACTGTTCTTAAACAAGTATTCTTTTTCCTTTTCTGTTAAGCTATCATAACCAGATTTTGCAATCTTATCCAGTATAGCATCAATTTTCATAGAACGACTTACTTTATCAGATCGAAATTCATCATCTGTCTTCGGCCTTTTATGAACTGTTTTTAGATGTTTCTTTTTGAACAAATCTAAAAAAGAAGCAATAAGAGATTCGATAGATGTGCTAATGTCTTTTCCTTTCTTCCACTGCGTAATAAAAAGAACTCCAACTAAGGCTCCTCCAATATGTGCTATATGTCCTCCAGCGTTCCCTTTTGGTATACTTATCACATCTATAAACACAGATACAATCGCTAAGTATTTAATAGGGATAGCTCCTAAGAACATTAGGTTTACTTTGTAATTCGGAACATACGTTGCTACAGCAAATAAGATTGCCAAAACAGAAGCCGAAGCGCCAATTAAATGGCTAGAATGATCATCAAAAGCGGGAAGTAAATTATAGGCGATTAAGAAAGTTAATGCTCCTGTTAAGCCTCCAAGTAAATAGATACTATAGAGCTTCTTTGCATTGAAGTATTGTAGGAATATTTGTCCTGCAAAATACAACCACATCAAGTTAAATAGGATGTGAACCAAACCTTCGTGCGTAAACATATACGTAATCGCAGTCCACGGTTTAAAAATGAAATCTGTAAACTGCGAAGGAACTCCGAGCCAATTAATGAAACTGATGCTATTGTTTTGAAATAAAAATGATGACGTTTTAATAAGATGTACCAATACATATACTCCCAAATTGATGTAAATCAATTTGAATAATGCGTTTGCACTCGTAAACTTATGTTTTAAATCGTTCAGCATTAATAGAAATTCAGATCGTTTTTCTTCCAGTATTTAATCAAAATAAAGCCAAATAACATTCCTCCTAAGTGCGCAAAATGAGCAACATTATCTCCAGCTGAGTTTTGTACGCCTCCAACAATCTCTATGAGTCCATAGATAATTACAAAGTACTTCGCCTTAATTGGAAATAAGAAATTAAGGTAAATTACTTGATTAGGAAAAGACATTCCGTAGGCAAGTAGAAGTCCAAATACAGAGCCAGATGCTCCTACTACAGGTGTATGATAAAGACCATATATAGACCGAGCCTTATTAAAAAGTGGACTTGTAGAATCGAATGTGCCGTTGTGAATGAGTCCAGAAATTTGCTCTCCAGTAAAATGTGTTTCTAAACCGATTACTTGAAAGTGAATAATCAAATAGTGTAGAAAAGCAGCTCCAAAACCTGTAATCAAATAATAGTTTAAAAAGCGTTTAGGACCCCATCTATTTTCAATCTGAGTACCGAACATCCAAAGTGCAAACATATTAAAGAATATGTGAGCTATACCGCCGTGCATAAACATATACGATATAATCTGCCAAGGACTAAACTCAGGAGAATTGTAGTAGTATAAGCCTAGCGTATCATTTAAATCGAAATGAAAAAGCTGTACTAAGGTATATCTCGCCAGAAAAAAAAGAGCATTAATGATGATTAAATTCTTAACCACCATGGGCATATTCGAAAAACCACTTCTTCCTAACATTATTGGAATCGTTTTAAAAGTTCGTTCATCTCTATGATGATTGCTGTAGGTTTATTATGAATGGAAACAAAAGGCGTTTCACAAGCAAACAATTCGTCTACTAACTGATTCATCTCTTCAGTATTCAAGGTTTTCCCTGTTTTAATAGAATTGCTTAAGGCTAAACTCTTAGCCATATGCTTATGCGTATCTGACTTCCAGGCATCGCATTCATTTTTATAAGAGTCGAGTAAAGAATCGATGATTTTATCCACCTCTCCAGCTTTAGTCTCAAAAGGAACGCCGTTAATCATTAAACATTGCTCTGCTGGTATACTAATATCAAATCCTAAGGACTCAACGTCTTCTAGTATTTCCTTAAACAATTCCATATCTCCAGGAGATAGGTGAATTTCCTGCGGAAATAACAATTGCTGACTTAATGGACTGCTATTCGCTAAGGACTTGAAATATTGCTCGTACAACACACGTGTATGTGCCCTCTGTTGATCAATAATTAAGAGTCCAGATTTTAGCTGTGTAAGAATAAATCGCTGTTGCAATTGAAATGCAAATCGAGCACCTTCAATATCAATCTCATTTTCTAAGCTCGTAATTTCCTTTTGATATTCTGGAATAGCCGTATTTAAGTCATCTTGAATCTCTTCAAAAAGGGCCTCCCAATGCCCTCCTTTTTCAGACGGATTCGTACTTCTAAATGTTTTTGATGGAGTAGAAGGAGGAATAAAGCCACCAGACAAAGTCGAATTCCCTATTTCTTTCTCTTGTTCAAAAGGATTGAAACTTGGATCAACTTCAATAGTAGGCGTTTTGATTGTTCTGCTTTTAGAAGTAATTGGAACTTGATAATCCGGATTTAAACTAAAATCGAGACTTGGTGCAATATTGTATTGTCCTAGAGAGCGTTTTAAAGCCGAACGTAAAATTGCATAAACACTACGCTCGTCTTCAAACTTAATTTCTGTTTTCGTAGGATGAATGTTCACATCAATCTTGGCTGGATCGATTTCTAAGAAAAGAAAATACGAAGGGTGATGATCTCCTTGTAATAAACCTTCCAAGGCATTCAATACAGCGTGGTTCATATACGATGATTTGATGAATCGGTCGTTTACGAAAAAGAACTGTTCGCCGCGAGATTTCTTTGCAAACTCGGGCTTACAAACAAATCCTGAAATGTTTACGATGTCCGTATTTTCCTCTACAGGAACTAACCTTGGATTGTATTTTTTGC
>Ga0209495_1001582_pt1 | contig 15772 bp, 9 predicted proteins | sample EN1Hudsemesocosm_FD_184629 | JGI IMG/M metagenome (GOLD analysis project Ga0209495, IMG submission 184629) | Methane-oxidizing microbial communities from mesocosms in the Hudson Canyon - EN1E Hudson Canyon (SPAdes) (version 2) | ecosystem: Environmental > Aquatic > Marine > Cold seeps | place... | reverse complement strand
AAAGGGGACTACCTATTCGGTTCAGGTCCGCGTAAAAGGCTATGACCCGGTAGCAGGATCCTTTAACACCAAAAAAGAAGCACAAGAATTTGTCCGTAAAATTGAAGGGGACATGGACAAGTTCGGTCACATCACTGGTTCCAAAATCAAACAATACACACTCGCCGATCCTATCGATCAGTTCGCCCTAACCTGGGGTAAAAAAGACCACGCCACATTATCCCGCGCCTTTTACTGGAAGGAGAAATACGGTCATATGCGGTTGGTGGATTTCAATGATGACTTTGTTAAATCAGCTTTGGGAAAACTGCGTGCAGAAAAGGATCTGGCGGATCCGACGGTTAATCGTTATTTATCAGCACTCAGTAGTGTTTTCAATACGGCTATTAAGAACGGTTGGTTTGGTATTAAGCGTAATCCTTGTGTGGGTGTCTCACGAGGAGGCGAACGTCATCGGTTTGGGCGCTCACTGACTAAAGCAGAGATTAAACGTTTACTTGATGCCTGTGATAATTCAGAAAGCCCTGCGTTACCCGTATTGATACGACTTGCATTGGCCACAGGTGCGCGTAAAAGTGAATTGTTAAAGCTGACTTGGGCTGATGTTGATACGGAGCGCCAGCGGCTTTATTTTAGCGATACCAAGAATGGTACTGACCGAATTGTACCGGTCATCGATGCTGCTTGGAATGCGCTTATGGCCTGGCCCAGAGGTGACGATTCTGAATTAGTATTTCCGGGTAAAAATCCCCAGGCAGGGCTTAATTTTCAAAAGCATTGGGACAAAGCCCGTCAGGCTGCAGAAATTGAGGATTACCGTTGGCACGATAATCGACATACCTGTGCATCACACCTTGCCGATAACGGAGTCAGTGTTATGCAGATCGGGGCAATTCTTGGCCACAAAACATTAACGATGGTTAATCGATATGCCCACCGTAATACGGCAGGTATGGAAGATGTTATTAATAAGGGGGTCGAATTGTGATGGATGATAAATTACTGGAGTATGCCAATCAGGATTTTATGGATGTAGATTCTGAAATCGAAGATGCAATCATTAATCATAAGAGTAATGTAGCCATTGCTTACCTTAGAGTGGTGCTATGAAAAGCGTCTAATCATAGAAACTAAACAACTAATTAACAACCTTGAGCAAGATATCATTAATTTTGACTGATTAATGATTTTTGCTAACTTCGGTCCAGTTCTCCAATACCAATCAATAAAAGATCTACCTTTAGAACTTCTGAGTAAAACCTCATCTCTGAATTTACGAAGAAATACTACATCGGGATGATCTTGATTTCCATATGCAACAGTTGCTACAAAACAAGAGGCACCAGACTTACTTTCAATTTTCATATTACCTGCACCAGTTTTGATATCGGATGTCATTTTGTGTCGTGTTAATTTTCCATTTCTATCAAGGTGACTGAAAGTATCAATATGGTCTTCAGTTGCCTTTCTTCCAATAACATAATCAAGGTTTTGTTCTCTTGCTTTAACTTCTAACTTAATAGCTTCTTCCGCAGCTTTTTCCAGAAGATTATTTGTTTGTTCATCTGATAACCTGGAAAGAGATTGATCAAGAAGTGATCCGGATTTCAAATCATTACCATGTACTTGAACAGACTTACCTTCAAAATTTGTATTTGTATCAACTCTTTTTTTATCTCCCATCCCAATATCCTATTTATTTTTAATTATTATGTTTAACAATCCCACAAACAACTTAAGGGTAAAATGAACAAGCCCCTTAACGAAAGGGTTATTATCAACAAAATGAGAAATGGTTTCTCCATTTTGATAATACCAAATAATAAATTTACGCCCATTTTCTATATGCATCAGTGAATTATCACGCCAATCTTGTAATGTAATAACTTCATTACTACCACGACCAAAACAAACTGATGCTACAAAACATTTAGATGGCTTATAAGCTACTATAGACAAAGTACCAGCAGGCATTTTAACTGAGTAACTAGCTGATTTCACGTGTCCTGATCGAATAGTCCTTTTGAGTAATTCAACTTCTCGCCATGAACTATCTTGAATAATATCATTTTCCTTTCTTTCAGCTTCAGCTAACATTGATCTAGCTACAGTAATATCATCATCATAAAGCCAAGATGCAGCTTTCATTACTTTTTCAGGAACATGCGCAAGAATATCTTCATGAATCAATGATTCAAGAGCAATATCAATTTCAGAAAAACCTTCTTCTGGGTCTTCTACATTAATACGTATACTTTTATAGGGTTTTGATGGTGGATGTTTTCTCAAAACTTGCCTTAGTAAATCAAAGCGCTGTTCGGGGGATAAATAAGGAGGAACTAGTTCAATAAGTCGCTCCATGGTTTGACCAGATAGCTTAGTTTCTCCGCTTTTCCATTTCGAAAATGTACTACGTGCATATCGCATTGCTGAAGAACCATATATATCTTTGTAATCCTTCAAAAGATACTCAAGAGGTTCATCATCTAACGACAAAAAGTCGTGTTTTATTCCATTAACAGCATCACCTAAAAGACGAGTCAATGAAGTGTATTTAGATGGTGTGTACCCCTTAGAGCGCCATCCTCTATATCGTCTTTTATATCTGTAATATCCCACGTTACTCAATCCTTTTTATAAAAATATCCATATGAGTAGAAATCTAAATGCGTATCTTGTAAACGGAAAACCTAAGACAATGGCTGGTATAGGTGCTTCTGGAATCCTATGAAGGTCTCTCTGATAATCGTAGTTGAGCCAAGTATATCGCGCGCATCATTAATCGTATTGTACTTCAACTCGATTAGGCTTTGCATCTTGCCGATTGATAATTCCCTAACGCCATCCTGGACATACTTATTCAAGATAAACTCAATAAACTCCAGTTGTTTCTGATCCGCAAATGCTTTGGCTATGCAAGGCTTTGCTGTTAAAGCCCGCTCTGTACGGGTATGAGTTTCAGCGGCATAGGCAACATAGGCTAGTACGTCGTAAATATCACTGTATTTAGCATCAATAAGGTCTTTCATGCTGTCCAGCTTCTCTGCGTCATAACCTGCTTCTGAGAGTTCTTCAAGCAACTTCTCTCGTGTGGTTGGGTTGCCCCATATCTCACGCAGTTGGTCCTCGTTTTCAAAGAACTGGGGGAGGTCATCAAACATGCGTTCGACAAACTCTTTAGCCGTTATTGGCTTGCCATTGGGACTCCAGTACATGACGGAGGAGATATGCATAATCTCTCGGGTCTTTCCATCACTGAGTTTAATAACAATCTTTTCGCCACAGGTGCAAGGTTTATTGCCACAGTCAGGGCAGGGTTGAGGTTCGCACGTACATGGGCTTGTTCCACAATTAGGACAAGGTGGTTTCGTACAAGCACAGGGGTCAACGCCGCAGTCAGTACACAGCTTCTTGCAAACACATGGGAAAAAACCACATTCATTACAAGGCACAGCTTCACAGGTACAGGGTGTATTTCCGCAGGTCTTACAGCTATCCGGTGGCTCTGGTTCGCCATCCCACTCAGGATCTGAAAAGTTGTAGTGGGCTTTTACAAAGTCAAAGATTGTAAAGAAATCCTTACCTTCGTAGACGCGAGTACCCCGACCAATGATCTGTTTAAATTCAATCATATTGTTACAGGGGCGCATCAAAACAATGTTACGCACATTGCGCGCATCCACCCCTGTTGATAGCTTGCGAGAGGTGGTTAGGATAGTAGGGATGGTCTTCTCGTTGTCTTGGAATATCTTTAGGTCTGTCTCGCCCGCCTTACCATCATTAGCCGTTACTCGAACACAGTAGCTGCTATTGGTCGTCCAGCCACGTTTGGCTGCATATTGGTTGATAGAGTCTCTCACCGTACCGGCATGTGCTTGGGTAGCACAGAAGACAATAGTCTTTTCTTTAGGATTAATCTTATCCATCCAGTAATGTACGCGCTTCTCTTCACGCTCGGGGATGGTAATGATTCTATTGAAGTCTCCTTCCTTATATAATCTGCCGGTCTCGGGTTCACCATTAATCACAACGCCGTCACCCGGGGTATAAATGTATTCATCCATCGTGCCGACAATAGGATGAACTTTGAAGGGGGTAAGGAAGCCATCATTAACGCCTTCCTTTAGGGTGTAGCTATAAACTGGCTCACCAAAGTAACTGTAGGTATCTACGTTGTCTGTGCGTTTGGGTGTTGCGGTTAGCCCTAGCTTTACGGCAGGTGAAAAGTAATCCAAGACATCACGCCAACTGCTTTCATCTTTAGCTCCTCCACGGTGACACTCGTCGATAATAATGAAATCAAAGAAGTCTTCTGGGTAGTCACCAAAGTAGGGCGAAGCGTTACCCTCGTCATCTGTCCCACTCATAAAGGTCTGGAAGATGGTGAAGAATACGCTGGCATTCTTAGGCACACGGCCTTTCTTTTTAATCTCATCGGGGGCAATACGCACAAGGGCGTCATCACCAAATGCGCCAAAGTCATTAAAGGCTTGATCGGCTAAGATGTTTCGATCAGCGAGGAACAGAATGCGCGGCCTTTTCTTTGCTGACTCGGGTGTTTTCTGTGCGCTGACACTCCAGCGACTGTTGAATAATTTCCATGCGATCTGGAAGGAAATAGCGGTCTTGCCCGTGCCTGTGGCGAGGGTTAACAGGACGCGTTTTCTACCTTGCGCAATGGCCTCTAAGGCGTTATTAATCGCGTTCTCTTGGTAGTAACGCGGGGTCCAGCTGCCACTCTTGGTATCGAGGGGAATGGTCGCAAAACGCTTCCTCCAGATACTAGCGAACGCTGGCTCTATACTTCCATCAGAAGGGCCGAACGTAAGCGACCAGAGTTGCTCCGGGGTCAGATAATCGTCAACTAAAGACTCCTCTTTAGTGAGCATATCTATCTGGTAAATATCATGGCCATTGGTGGCATAGGCAATACGGCACAGAAGCCGTGTGGCGTAGTCTTTGGCTTGGCGAACACCCTCTGTGTAAGACAGTCCCTCTCGCTTGGCTTCCACCACGGCTAGCTTACGTCCCTGGTAATTCAGCACGTAGTCACTGGATACCTTTGTACCTCGCTTGCCACCAGTAATGATGCGGCCAGGGCAAATAACCTCTCGGCGGATATAGCTATGCTCAACCACGCCCCAACCATCTTGCTTTAGCTTGGGGTCAATGAGGTCGGCGCGAGTATCCGCTTCGTTACGATTCATGCCGCCATGCCTTTGTTTTTGGTGAGTTCACCGGTGAAGGCCTTTTGAAGGAGAGATTTCTTGAGTTCGTCTAGGGACTTGAGTTTTTCCTCATAGATTCGCTGCAATGACGTATTTTGTTTGTGTAAATCAGCTATATCTTTTGAAAGTCTTTGTTGCTCAGATATGCTTGGGAAGGCGATTTTTATTTTCCGTAAATCATCATTGTACAATCTTGATATAGTTGCTCCTTTTGATGGATTCCAGTCGCATACGCGATAGAAGTGAAATAAATATTCGTTCAACACCAAACTTTCACTGTTATCAATCCATACAATATTTGAATCTTGAAAATAAGCGGGCACTCCGTCATAAACAACACATCTACCAATCGTTCCCGATGCTGAGATAAGTATGTCACCAACTTTTGGAAAGGAAAATCTAGTCTTGTACTCCTCATATAAGTCAGCATCAATAAATGCGTTGGCTGTTTTCCCGAACGTTCCTATCTTATAAAAAGGTATATCTCCCGCGACTGAAGTTTGCTTCTTCAGTATTCTCTTGCACATTGATACCTTGCCCAACTCACCTAAAGTTTTCTCTCGCCAACCGTCCTTCTTTTGACTAAAAATATTCTGGGCGTGGCTATCAAATAACTCACGGGCATTCTTTAGATTCTGCTCGGCGTTGGCGCGGGCTTTCTCGATGTCGGCAAAGGCTTGGTCGAGGATGGCGACGATGCGTTGTTGTTCGGGGATGGGGGGGAATGGTATTGAAACCTCTCCAAGATTCTTGCGGCTAATCCTTTTTCGAGTTGCACCGGAAGTTAACGATTCGACGCTGGCAAGGTAAGAACATGACTGCGTAAAATAACTAAAAAACTCAGAAAGTAATTGGCTTTTATTTAGCCTAATAATTGTGCAATCCACCGCAGTAATCATTCTATCGTTTGTCTTTGGTATCAAACATGATCGGCCAACAGGGTCAGGCAATCTAGAAACTAGACAATCGCCTTCGAAGATTTCCGTGCAGTTAAGCCTGTTGAATGTGTCAATTGATATAAACCTGCCTTTATCTCTTCTATCCTTGAAGACTCCTTCACCAACGTTTCCTGTTTGGATTAATCTAACCCCTTCAGGCGATTGGTCTTTACTTTCGACCCAGTCACCGTCAGTAAATATATCGCACAATGATGAGAGTTTTTCAACTGACCAGCTCATCACAACAACTCCCGAATACTACCCAGAATGGCTTCACTCTCTTTATCCAGCGCCATAATCTCTTCTATAATCACAGATGGCTCACGCAAAATGACTTCATCGTTTTTGTTGGGATTCTTAACCGATAAGTCCCAAGTGCTTTGGTCAATCTCACTGATATCCAGTGACCAGGATTTTTCAGTGTTTGCAAGGGTCTTCTGCTGGGTCACAAAGTCTTTAAGGTCTTTGTCATTCAGTGGATTGGTCTTACCCATATTACGACCCACATCCAACTGGTAGAACCATACCTTCTGTGTGGGCGCGCCTTTCTCAAAGAACAACACCACAGTTTTCACACCCGCGCCGATGAACGTGCCACCAGGGCAGTCCAAGATGCTGTGCAGGTTACAGTTCTCCATTAGCTCCTTACGAAGGGCGATAGCAGCGTTGTCAGTGTTGGACAGGAAGGTATTCTTAATGACGACAGCCGCACGGCCACCGGGTTTAAGCATCTTGATAAAGTGCTGCAAGAACAGGAAAGCAGTCTCGCCGGTCTTGATTGGGAAGTTCTGCTGTATCTCTTTACGCTCTTTGCCACCAAAAGGCGGATTGGCTAGAATTATGTCGTGACGTTGACTATTCTGAATATCAGCCAGATTCTCACCCAGTGTATTGGTATGGATTACGTTAGGAGCCTCAATGCCATGCAAAATCATATTCATGATGGCAATAACGTAGGCCAGAGACTTCTTCTCCTTAGCGTAGAAGGTGGACTCTTGGAGTATTTTTAGATCACTACTGGATAGCCCTTCACGTTGGCGGAGGTAGTCATAGGTTTCGCACAGGAAGCCCGCAGAGCCGGCTGCACCATCATAAATGGTCTCGCCTATCTGAGGGTTCATGACATCGATCATGGCTCTAATCAGCGGTCTGGGTGTGTAGTATTCACCACCATTGCGACCGGCGTTGCCCATATTCTTGATCTTAGTTTCGTAGAGGTGGGACAGCTCATGCTTTTCCTCTTGGGACCGAAAACGCAGCTCGTCGATCTTCTCTAGGGCATCCCTCAGGCTGTATCCGCTTTGTATTTTATTCTTGATCTCCCCAAAGATTTCACCGATCTTGTATTGGATGGTGTCAGGGCTTTCGGCTCTCTGCTTGAATGACTTCAGGTAGGGGAACAGTTCATTGTCAACATAGTCCATCAGGTCGCTACCGGTTAAAGCATTGTTGTGATCAAAGTTGCCACGGGCATCCTTAGGCGCAGCCCATGCATTCCAGCGGTGCTGTGGGTCTATGATGTAACTGTACTCCTCTACCATTAGCTCAGCGGCTAGGGACTTCTCATGCTCTAAGTCATCGAGGTACTTGAGGAATAGCATCCATGATGTCTGCTCTGTGTAATCTAATTCGCTGGAACAGCCGGCATCCTTGTGGAGAATGTCGTCGATATTCTTGAAGGTTTGTTCAAACATCCTTATTAATTCCTTAATCTGGTCGAATACTATTTTTTATAGTTTATAACAAGTTCCTAGGGTTATTTGTTAAATTAGCAAACGATTCGACGGCCCCAAACATCATGTGTTATCTTGAGAGAAAAAGAGCGTTAATCTCCCAGATGTTTGGTCCTGTAAATATATTGATTCATTTAGGCTCTAAATGCTAATGTTCTAATTGAAACGTGTAGTTCAAAAGTAGATTGTTTTTAAAGGAGGGTTATGTCACAACAAGACTTATTTGATTTTGGTCTCGATACTAATAGCTCTTCTTTTAGGGTTTTCCCAGCAACTGGAGAAAATGTTAGATTTTATGAGTCTTTTTTCAACCCTAATGAGTCCGATGACCTTTTTCGAAGGGTAGATGGTGAAGTTGATTGGCAGCAGGAACAAATAACTTTGTATGGAAAAACGCATGATCTGCCAAGAGAAACTGCTTGGTACGGAGATGCTAATAAGTCGTATAAATATTCCGGAATTGAAGTTAGATCTATGCCATGGATTCCGTCACTTATAGAAATCAAAGAACGAATTGAGAGTGAGTGCGACTCTAAATTTAACAGTGTTTTGTTGAATAAGTATAGTGATGGAGGTGATCATGTATCTTGGCATAGCGATGATGAGCCCGAGCTGGGCGTGAATCCAGTTATTGCCTCAGTGAGTTTAGGTGGCGAGAGACTTTTTAAGTTGAAACATAAATCTTACAAAGAGCAAAAGGCCAATAAGATTCAAAAGGATTTATATAGTATAGATGTGCGTCTTAATCATGGGAGTCTGTTAATTATGCAAGGCGATACCCAAGAAAAATGGATTCATAACATTCCAAAAACAACCAAATTCGTTGCGCCTCGCATTAATCTTACTTTCCGGCGAATCTTATGATTTTTCCTGAATAAGTTCCTAAAGGTTCAAAATGGATTTGATAATAACACCTTTTTCACCAGAAGTTATTGAGTCTTTAAAGACACTGTTGGCCCCAGGAAATCAGTTAAGATTATCACCATATATTGAGTCTGCTCAATATCAGGTGCTGTTTGGAAAAACCCCGGAAGTAGGTAATAGGGTAGTTAGTAAAGACAACATACTTAATGGTAATGAAGTCAAACTCAATGTTATGGCTGAAGATTGGAAGGAGTTCAAGCGTAGTGGCTTTGCTTCCCATTCATATTCTGAAAGTACGTTAGATTCTTATCTCGCATATTATTTCCCTGTAAATGTTTGTAAACTTCAAATAATTCTTATAGAGCTAGTTGAGAAATCAGTTTTCCCATGTGATTTAAATGTTGTAGATATAGGGATTGGTAGTGGGACAACTTTTGTCGCCTTCATGGACTTTTTGGTTGCCTGGCAAACTGCATGTAATTTATTCGGTGTTGAGCTCCCGATTAAGAGTTTTTCATATCAAGGTTTTGAATCGAAAGAAGAATGTATTACCTTTTCAAAGGAAGTTATAAACGGATATTTAGGTGCACTTAAATTAGATGGCTGTGTTCTAAGTCGGTTGTTTAAAAATGACATAACGGTTAGTGCTGAGAATATTTCATTTCATTGTATAGATATTAATCAAACATTAATTCCAAGTGAATCGTCTCATAAATTTATCGTTGCCTCTAATATTCTTAATGAATTAAGTGACAAAGGAAAACATAATTTAGGCGTTTTGGTTTCAAAGTTAGATTCAGATGCTTTGGCTTTGATTATTGAGCCGGGTACAAAAAAAGATACAATCTCATTAAATCAGTGGCGAAGTTCATTGCTCAAAAAGCATGCTGGTCTTTCACTCTTATTACCGTGTGGCAATGAATTTGGTTCATCACCATACCCTGCTTGCAATGAGTGTTGGAATGCTCGAAGAGAGGCATTCAGTCCCAATGAACTCTTTGCTAAATTTAAAAGTAAAATATGGAGTGATTACAAAGATGATGAGTTTGAAAATACGCTCTTATCTTGGAGTTATGTTTGTTTATCTAATGGGCATATGGAGTTTACACGTGATGTTGACGAAAATAATCTCTCTCGTTTTGTAGGTTCTTTTGCTCAAAAACTACCTAGGAGTTTTTTTTCGGGTGATAAAGAAGAAGCGGAAAATAGTGCCTTTGTACATTTGCTCAAGTTATGTCCAGGAAAGATATCTATCGAGCACCCTAAAATTAAACATTTCTATTCCAAAAAAGAAGCTAATTCTAATTCACAGAAGTTATCGTTTGGTTGTTTAATTAAAATTGAAAAAGACAGTATTACGTATCCAAAAAAACATGAGAATGTTTGCATATTAGGATCCTCCTCATGGGAATTGGTTAATTCGGAAAATAATTCTCAAGGCTTTCTTCCTTCATATAGTGAATTAACTCAGAAAGCATGTGATGCTTCTGCATACCGATTGTTTGATTTTTCAGCATTACACCAATTTCAACATCAGATACTAAGTAGGGTACTTACCGGCAATAGCATTTTAGGTATTGCCGCAACAGGTGGGGGTAAAAGTGAGTGTTTTATACTTCCTGCTTTATTGCTAAAAGGTATCACGGTAGTCATATCGCCGCTTAAATCTCTCATGCAGGATCAGTATGAGGAGAGATTAGTGAGACGATATAATCTTGGGCCTTTAGCGACTTATATAAATGGAGATGTGCCATTTCATGAGCGAGAGCAGCGGTTAAAACGATTAGAATTTGGCTATTATAAAATTATTTATTTAACCCCTGAGCAATTCGATCGTTCATATGTTTTAGATGCTCTTTCCCGTGCCCATGAGCGTATTGGGATACGGTACTTTGCATTTGATGAGGCGCATTGCATAAGTCAATGGGGGCATGATTTTAGACCTGCTTATTTAAACATTTTATCGAGAATAAAAAAAATAGGCTCCTCCGCTGTTCGTATAGCTTTGACCGCCACTGCGAGTCCAGACGTTAGAAAGGATTTATGTGATGAATTGAATCTTAAAGAGGCGTCAATTGATAAAGGAGGCGATGTTTTTATTCATTCTTCCAATAGAGCCGAGTTAAATTTAATTGTTAGACAATTTAAAACTACCGAAGAGAAAGCGAACGATATTAGTTTTGAACTAAGCGAAACTATTAAAACTAATGAAGATAATGAGTCTCCCGGTGCCGCAATAGTATTTATGCCATATACAGGAGGTAATGTCGAGTGGACAGAGACTCTTTCGGGGAGAGAAGGTATGCAAAGTACTGGGGCCTCGAGATTTGCATCTTATATTGAAAGACAGCTACAACATAAGGTAAGTATTTATCATGGTAAGTTAGAGAATGAGCTTGATGAAGAACAATTGAGAAATACGGACGAAAAAGAATACGGTAATTTAACGGGTAGGACTAGGAAAGAAGAACAGCATAAATTCATGAGCGGTGAAGCCGATATTATGATTGCCACTAAAGGCTTTGGTATGGGGATTGATAAACCTAATATCCGAAAAGTACTTCATCGTACGCCGCCAGGCAATCTTGAAGCTTATGTTCAAGAGGCTGGAAGAGCCGGGCGTGATAGTGAGTTGGCAGATGTCATTTTATATTATTCCCCGGATAAGGTGCAGGAAGAGGGGCGTGTGAACCCTTCCCCTTCGGATAAAGAAATTCAAGAACAATTTATTGATAGTAAATATATTCAGGAACAAGATGTTTTGTTGATGTGGAAGTTTCTCAAATCAAGAGAGTTGGTAACCAAAGATACTTTATATTTCACAAATATAGAGGTGATTGATTATTTTAATGGCGAAAGCACATTAGATGAATTCACATGGCCTGAATTTCAAGAAGCTAATATTAAAGCAAGCATTAAAGGCGAGCACAGGTCTGTGCTTGAATCAGGTCACATATTTTCTGAGCGGACAAAATATATAGATCGTATTCTTGCGGCTTTATTCAGAATAAGACCGTATTTAAAAAGTGGTATTAAGGTGTTTTTTATTGAATCTCTATCCGAAACCGGAAATTCCTTTAATGGAATTGGACGTTACAATTCACAAAATATTTTAAAGTCAGGGTTTTATTTTTCAGAGTTTTTTAAAACACATGGTTTTACTGAAAAATATTTAAGTGAGTGGCTAAATTATTTTAAAGGTGACGGGAATACTTTTGTTGAGTTTTCCACGAGGTATGAGCTCCCTATGGATGAAACGCGTCGGTTATTTTCTGATATTAAGGAATCAGATGGCATATTTATAAAAAATCGGTATGGGAGAAAGGAGTGGAAGTCAAATTTATTGAATTATAGAAATGTTAAAACACTTAGGCCTGGAGAATACGCTAATTTTAGCGAACTGGAATGGCTATATGAAGTAGGCGCTACAGGCTACCGACCTAGAGATGGTAAAAAAAGGGAGACTCTCCTTGATTGGTTTAGGTATAAAGATTCTCCGCTCAAAGGGTGGGAGGTTAAGCTAGGTAATGTTGATAGTGCTAGATTAGATCTTGATGAATGTGTGGCTAAATTTTCACAAGAACATCTTCGACGTAAGAAAAATGATTTTGATTCTTATTATCGATTATTAACTCATTATATTGGTACAGGTCCTGATGGTAATTTAAAGAGTCGTTCCGAAAGGGAGTGTCTGAGAGCCATTATGCTTGGGTATCTTGATACGAATGAGGTTGTTACCGGTGATAATTGTTATAGCTGTAGTCGCTGCGTTCCAAATCAAATGTTTGAAACTAACCTGGATAAGAGAAAGCAAGTGGTTGTTAATATCCATCCAGAAATAGCTAAATTTTTAGAGTATTTTCCATCAAAAAGAGATCGCTTGGATGATTTTGAAAAGCTAGAGGGGTTCTGGATATTAGTTGCTAGGGAGATTGATAAAGGTTTGTCCATTGCTCCATATTTGACTGGATGGCTTGAGAAAATAATTTCTGAATCACCTGATCATGTAACAGCTTATTGGTTGAAAGTTACAGGTAAACATAAAAAGCTTTTGTCTGTTGACAATCATGAGCTCATTTCAACTCTTTCGGCATTATCACATTTGCTAGACAAGTCAGGTTTGATACACCTGTGGAGCTTTTGTTCTCCTGAAAAACATACCTTTGATGAGTCAGTTGAATTAAATCTAATCCAAGGAGAGATAGCTAAGAATCTAGCTTATTATGATGAAGCTTACAAAATATGGGTTGAGGTTTCTCATTCTGGGAATATAGAACATGAATACCAAGCTTATATGGAATTAATTATTTTGTGTTCAGAAGATGGTCCCCTTGAGAATAAAACAAAGTTTGATAATTACACCTTGTGCGCCGCTAGACTCTCACCGTCAGAATCTGAGTTCTCAAAACACTATGAGCAGCTAATTGACCTGTGGGGTGAAGAACGGTTTGTTGAAGAATTAATGTTTATCAATAATGAAATGCAGCACATTGATTCGACAGTCCGACTTACAAGTGAACAAAACCTTGTAATCAGATGGTTGAAATCTCATGAATATAGCTTGGGTATTCACTTGATTGGTTTTGTTTCTTCAATGAAAAAGTTTCAAGTTTGGAAGCCAGCATTCACGATGAAAATTATTGAGTTATCCGAAGTTAGTGATTTCAGGCCTTATCAAAATCTACATGTTTGGTATCTTGATAGCCAATGTACGATAAGTGATGATGTAGATATTCTGAAGCCATTCTTATTGGATATTACTTCTTATTTAAATGATGATAAGTTCTTTAGTAAGAAAACATTATCGTTATTTTCTAATACTTATTTAAAGAAGTTCATAAGTAGTAATAAAGATACGGATATATTACAAAATACGTTTAAAGTTATTTGTATGAATTCTAATACTACTTCCACAGAAGAGGTGGTAGCGTTAATTGATTATATAAGTCAATATCCTGATTTCTTAGATGTAGATGTAGCTAAAATAATGATTAAGCATTGTTCTTTTTATGCTGAATCGATAAATCTAAATCATGTAAATGATACAGCTTGGCTAGATATTTTTCGTGATGTGTTTATCTTGCTTGTTGAAGGAAAATCCTATCAAGAGGTCGTCAAGGCTAGTTGGGAAAAAATATGGTATGAGTGGCTTGATGTCTTACCCATTTTTCTGAGGATGATTTTAGATGAAAAAATACTATATCAAGAAATAAAACCATTGCTTAAAATTATTAATAAGCATGATCCCTCTTATTTTGGTTCTATTAATATTCAGCCTCTCATGGCACATGTAGTTAGGGATATAAAAGTTAAACCATCGAATGCTTTAGATTGGATTAAGTTTCTGTTTGAAGATTTGCAGCGTGGTGACGTTATTGAGTCAACACATCTTATCCAAGAGGCTATTGATAGCACTCAGTCTGAATCTTTCTTAATCGAATTAGTTATTTTAATTTCACAAGAAAACTTGAATATTTTAAAGAAAAAAGAGAATTTTATTCTGTTATTAGGTTTTCTTGAGATGAATGATGGGTCGGCTGATAATTTAGCTTGGGTTCATGATTGTTTATCTGATGTTTATGATCCGTCATCAGAGTGCGCTGATGATAAGTTGTATTTATATCATTTGGTTCAAAGTGCCCGACATGAGGAGGATATTGATAAAAAAATAACATTGTACCAATACGCAATTCCTTTATGGTCCTGGGAAAGTTTTGTGCGAGAAATTGATATTGTAAAAGAACATTATAGTAGTATTAAAATCATTACTTCAATGTTGTCTAATTGGATTGATATACAAGGTATTGAGATTATTGATCCCTGGCTTGAATCTCGAGGTTTTGATGAAACGGTGAATGATTTTTATCAATTGTTAGAAGCAAATTATAAAGAAACTAACGGTGGTGTTTATGATATTTTCATCATGAAAGTGAGAGCAAAATTTCCTCAAATAATTTTAGGTACTAAGTTTGTTATCAAAAAATAAGTTTCCATATTTAATCGATCCCTTGGAGTAAAAGTATGCTCAATAAAGTAAAGTTAATAGGTAATTTAGGCGCTGACCCCGAAGCTAAACCAATGCCCAACGGGGGTAATGTCGTAACCTTAAGTATTGCAACGACAAGACGTTGGAAAGATCGTAATACGGGTGAACAAAAAACGTCTACGGAATGGCATAGGGTAGTGTGCTTTAATCGAACGGCAGACATTGCTTCTCAGTACTTAAACAAAGGGTCTCAGGTCTATATTGAGGGCCGTATTCAGACTCGCAAGTGGCAGGCTCAAGATGGCGCGGATCGTTACACTACTGAGGTCGTGGCAGATTCATTATTGATGCTTGGTAAAAAGGACCTTGGTAGTAGTGAGAGCTCCTCAGTCGGGGCCGATAATAGTTCTACAACTCATAAATTGGGTGACTTTACTGATGACGAGTTGGATGAAATAATTCCTTTTTGATATCTAAGTTTCTTTAGTCTCTGAATGTCCTTTGGTGTATTAAATAACGAGTTTTTTCGACTTTAAGCAACTAAAGTTTTTCGAAATTAATGTGCCTTTTGTTATTTATAGGTTGAAGATGCGACTAAATATTAATGAATGAAGTTTTTAAAAATGATTAATTCGTTTCAAATATAAAAGATATAAAATTCAGCATGAGAATGGATGAGAGCACATCAGTAAATAATTGTCATGCCGATAACACTTAAGGTACTACTAGTCCTGATAGTACCTCTTACCGCCCAAGCCCACTCTGGTAGAACCGATGCTAATGGTGGACACATGAACCGTAAGACCGGTCAGTATCACTGTCATAAGTCGTATTGTTCAGTCCCATCAGCAACACCTAGTTACACTCCTAAAATTCAAAGCGCACCCTCTACTCGTTACAACCGTAAGGATTGGCCTCATTGGATTGATGAAGACAACGACTGTCAGAACACTCGTGCAGAGGTTCTAATTGAGTCATCTCAAATTCCAGTAAAGTTCAAACGTAACAGAGGTTGTAGTGTAT
>Ga0209495_1001579_pt1 | contig 15794 bp, 19 predicted proteins | sample EN1Hudsemesocosm_FD_184629 | JGI IMG/M metagenome (GOLD analysis project Ga0209495, IMG submission 184629) | Methane-oxidizing microbial communities from mesocosms in the Hudson Canyon - EN1E Hudson Canyon (SPAdes) (version 2) | ecosystem: Environmental > Aquatic > Marine > Cold seeps | place... | reverse complement strand
CTAAAAAATATCTTAATTCATTGCCCCCACGTTACAAACAACCTTTAAAGCTGTTTTTGAAACAGGTCGATGAACTGATCTGAGTATTCTAACAAACGATGTTAATTATTACAAATAAATTATCATAATTTTTCTACTAAATAACAAACATTGCCTGCTGAATCTTCATATTGGGGCGAAAGGATAAGAGTTTAATACTTTCACAGTGTATAAAGCCTACATTTGGGTGATGAAAATCAGCAGGATAAAGCCTGCGCACCACCGATAAAATGACGTTTTCTTGTTACTTGTAATGGTGGATCGACTACATAGATACATGAACAGCGTAGCGGTCTGCCTCAATGCCATTAAGTTAAGGAAAATCTAGCTTGGGTTAGCGACAGCGTAACCCAACAAGTCTTTGAAAAATGGTGGATAACGCTAGCGCTCATCCACCCTACAAAAGATAAAACTCTCTTAACTTAATGGCATTGGCGGTCTGCCTGAGAGGGAGAAATAAAAAACTATTCTACTTTTTAGTCTAAAGTCTACCTACCCCTCCCCAGCAAGGGAGGGCTAAAGCAACTTCACATCATGACCAAACTAAAGCTTATACGTGATTAAATAATTTTTATTTATCGACTGCGTACACAGTTATTTACAATCAAAGATACGAATTGAATTTTAATTTAATTATTTCCTTACACTTCAATCACTTAAAGACCCTTCCTTACGATTATATTTTTTTAACAGTGCTTAATAAAAAAGTTTGTATCCTATTTACTATATAATAGCGCCAGTGATGCTATTAATTGGTCCCGTTTATTAAAATGTATAGAAACATTTATCCACTAAGTTTATTACCAACTCACTACAGTGGTTTCAACTTCTTAAATATTCATATTAAAAACCTGGTAATGGGCTCTAGTCTTTTTTCTGGAAAAAATATACAACCTTCTATTTCATCAACAGAGCTGTTTAAAATTAGTGATGAAATCAGCCGTAAATTTTCACCTGTTCCAGCTGACAAACCCGATAGCAAAACAAACACCCCCCGCCTTAGCACTAGCGAACTGCTTGACGTCAGTCAAAAGATCAATCTTTATTATGCACCCAAAGCAGTATCAGCAGATAAATGCTTAACCCTTCTTTCAGTTGATCCTCGTCATATTTATGTGTACTGGAATTTAAACAATGACAACCCTAATGCCTTGCTGCATACCATGAATAGTAATGAACTGGTTTTAAGGGTTTATTCGCAGCCTGAGCTAAATAATTCACCTATAAAACCTATCCCGCTGCTTGAATTGCCTGTCCACGACTTCCAGCATCAGCAAAAGATTCCGGTCCCTATTGCCAGCCAAGCAACGCTATATTCTGCGAGCATAGGAAAACCAGCCGCTGAAAATAAATTTTTGCCTGTAATAAAGTCAAATGAGTTGCATGTTTCTAGGGGGGGAGGCTCATTTATCTCACCTCATTCTAAAGATGATAATGATTTAATGAGTCATTATGACTTTATGACTGCAATTAGCAGTTATCAACCAGAACCTTCAAAACATTACGCAAGTACAAATCTCTCAGGCCGTGGAAAATAATGGATAAAGGATATCTTAGCATCATCCTTCATGCTCACTTACCTTATGTAAGACACCCTGAACATGAAAGTTTTTTTGAAGAAAACTGGTTATTTGAAGCAATGACCGAATGCTATATCCCACTGATAAATGTACTTGATCGATTACAGAAAGATCAAATTAACTATCGCTTGACCTTTTCATTATCCCCTCCCCTGATTTCGATGCTGAGTGATGATTTATTACAATCACGTTATCAGCGCCAACTCGACAAGCAAATCGAGCTTGCCGAAAAAGAAATTATCAGAACTAAAAAACAACCTCAGATCCAAAAACTAGCCCGCCTCTATCGCCGATTTTTTATCAATACTCGTGATACTTACCATCGCTATCAGGGTGACTTATTATCTGCGTTTAAAAAACACAACCAGTCAGGTCACCTTGAACTTATTACCACTGCGGCTACCCACGGCTTTTTGCCCTTACTAAATATTAACCCTATAACGGTCAAAAATCAGATTGAAATTGGAATAGAGACTTTTCATTCAAACTTTGGGTTTAGCCCTTCAGGTTTTTGGCTTCCAGAATGTGCTTATTACCCTGGTTTGGAAAACACTCTGGCCGATGCCGGCATCAGTTATTTTTTTACCGATACCCATGCTTTTCAGGATGCGAGTAAATCGGCCAAAAATAGCTGTTATGCACCTCTTGATTGCGGTAATGGCATTATGGCCTTTGCCCGCAATCCAAAGTCCTCCGACCAGGTCTGGAGTGCCGACGAAGGTTATCCAGGAAATATTAATTACCGTGAATATTATAGTGATATAGGTTTTGAACTTGAAGAGGATTATCTTGAACCTTATATTCTTGATACGACTCAACGGATGAATACGGGGATTAAATATCACTGTATCACGGGAAAAGACAAGGCAAAAGACACTTACCAACCGCGATTGGCATCTGCTCAAATCAACAAAGATGCTGAAGATTTTATTAGCAACTGCAAACAACAAATTAAACGGCTCAGTTCCACTATGGATAGAGCGCCCATTATTGTTGCTCCTTATGATGCCGAACTATTCGGTCATTGGTGGTTTGAAGGCCCTTGCTGGCTAGAAGCTGTATTACGCTTAGCGAGCAACGAAAGCAATCTTCTTAAAACCGCGAGTTGCGCTGACTATTTAAAACAACAAACTAACCATCAAATTGCTACGCCTGCCGCGTCAACCTGGGGGCATGAAGGCTATTCCAGCTATTGGCTTAATGAAGAAAATGAATGGATCTATCCCTTTCTTCATCAGGCTGCTGAAGAAATGGAGAAATTAGCGATGGATTTTAAAGACTTGATGGTATCAAACCTGCAACAACGTGCTTTAAACCAGGCAGCAAGATCTTTGTTACTTGCCCAGGCATCAGACTGGCCTTTTATAATGAAGTCGGGCACAACCACTGAATATGCTAAAAAAAGAATTACTGACCACTTAGCCAGGTTTAACTATTTACATCAGAGTATTCGTAAAAACAGGATTGATGAACATTACTTACTTGCTTTAGAGACGATGGATAATATTTTTCCTGATATTGATTATCGTCAATATACAGAATAATAAGGGAGATGGAAAAAAATAATCATCCAATCTTGCTGGTCTTTTTGTCCGCCTTCAGCGAGGTAGCAACAGTTACGTAGCTTGCTATGCGCCTATTGCCACCCCACTGAAGACAAACAAAAATTCTGCCCAAATATCGGACAATTATTTCTTTCCAGCTCCCTAGGCTTGTAACAGGCGGACTGAAAGTCCGCCTGTTACGAGCTTATCTATACAGCAATGCCTACCTGCAATGCTTCAAACCAGTCCAGAAAACGCTTTACATCATCACCTTTAAACATTCGACCATGCTGCGGCGCTAAAATATCAACATCCAACTCTCGCACTCTATCTATCCAAACTCTCTTGGCTTGATTAGATGGCATCCAGCGTTGATGAAAAAAACGCATGTTTTCAACATGAATATCAAAATTATCAACAAACATTGGTGTTCCAGCAGGCTCAAGTGCCGCGCCAATATCACCAGACATTAAAATTTTTGCCTGTGGATCATAGATATTAAAATTGGCCGAGGAGTGCATATAATGCGCGGGAATGACTTGCAATTCCACCTCGCCTAAATTAATAGTCCCCCCATTATCAGAAATTGGAACATATTCAATCGTTTCACATCCAAAATGCCTTAAAAATCCTTCCCATAATGCTGATGCATGTAACTTGGCATCAGGTAAGGCTTGATCCCATAAACCTAAAGAAGAAATAATATCAGGGTCCTGATGCGAGGCAAATAAATCAGTGATTTGCTCAACAGGTGCATAATGCAACGCTGCGGCCAACATAGGAGCAAATAACTCCACACCGCCCGGATCTATTAATAAACAACGATTTGATGTTCTCACCATATATTGATTAGTATCAATAATATTTTCCGGCTTATTTTCATCCCGGCCAAACATAATCCACTGATACGGTCCATCGTATATACTGGTCATTTTCATTTAAAACAAACCCCTTAAAAGTAATTGGTTTAATAAGCTAATCGTTAATTATTCAATTAGATCGACTATGGATAAAGCACTTCTACAACGCTGAACATTATCATGAATAACTTGCGCAGCATTATCAACACTCTCTGCAACAGCTTGTAAGCTTTGTAAATATTCACCCGCTTGAGACGCTTCAATCCGAGAGTTTGCAGCAATAACCCGAGCGGCTCTTGCCGGGTGCATGACTTCTGCTAATTGATCTAGAAGTAGCGTCACATTTAATTTAAAATCTCGTTTACATTCAAGCATTTTCTGATGAGAGTTAGCCATAGGAGCTTGAAGGGAGTCTTCATAGGCTGAGCCAACCGCTAAAACAGAAACTTCTTCAAATCTTTTATAGGCTTCTGTCATTCTATGTTCATCAACCGTTAATTGATACAAGGAAAGCGCATGCTCATTAATTGTTTCAACTAAGTCTATGGTTTCTTTAGCTAACTCATTAATAAAATCCGTAATCGGCTGAAACCCTTTGGCTTTTTCACCCGCTCTAAAAGCAATAGCCTTAGCATTTGCAGCCGCTAATGAAATTTCTTTAGCAACATCCATTACAGCGCTCAATTCAGCTGCAATGGATGCAACAGCAACAAACTGTGACTTTGTTTGATCTACATTCATCTATTATCTCTAACTGTGAATTTATTATTTATCATACTTAAGATTAGATCATTTTTAATGATAATTCTAGCTACCAACCCGCTATCAACGATTTCATTTCAAAATGAAATAAAGCAAGCAATAGAAAACTATTGATAATTCGTTGGGTCCTCTAACTGAGCATCATCAAAACCAGCCTTTCTTAGCCTACAGGCATCACAAACGCCACATGCTTTACCCATTTTATCTGCTGAATAACATGACACCGTTTTATGATAATCGACACCTAGAATAGTGCCTTTCTTAATTATCTCGGATTTACTTAAATGAATCAGCGGTGCATGTATTTTAATTTGATGACCTTCCACCCCCGCCTTGGTAGCCAAATTAGCCAAAGTCTGAAATGCTTCAATAAAATCAGGACGACAATCAGGATAGCCTGAATAATCAACTGCGTTAACACCGATAAAGATATCGTGTGCACCCAAGACCTCAGCCCAACCTAATGCAAACGATAAAAACACCGTGTTTCTAGCCGGTACATAAGTGACTGGAATCCCTTGTTGAGGAGTATCTGGTACTGCAATATGCTCATCCGTTAATGCCGAACCACCAATTGCTCCCAAGCCCAGATTAATCACTTTATGCATTTCAACCTGATAATCCTGAGCAATAATCCTTGCAGCATTAAGTTCGGCATTATGGCGCTGGCCGTAGTCAAAACTTAAAGCATAACATTGATAGCCCTGTTCTTTTGCTTTAGCCAAAACGGTAATTGAATCTAAACCTCCTGATAACAGGATTATTGCTTTTTTTTGCATGTTCATGTCACTTGCCTTGGGCGTCATCCCAAAGATATTTATGTAATTGAATTTGAAATCGGACTGGTAGATTATCTTTAATAATATTATCAGCCAACACTCGGGGGCTCATTTCACCCATCACAGGTGAAAATAAAACTTCACAACGCTGAGCCAAGTCATATTGTTGCATCATGGATTTTGACCATTGATAATCTTCATTATCTGCAATGACAAACTTCAGCTGATCTTTTTCTGATAAATACTCGATATTTTGATACAAGTTTTTATCCATCTCGGCAGATGCCGGCGTTTTTAAATCCATCACTTTAACGGCACGGGCATCAACCCCAGAAACATCTAGTGCACCACTGGTTTCTAAAGAAACACTATAGCCTTTATCTAAAAGAGCCGTCATTAACTCATGGCACGCAGGTTGAGCCAAAGGCTCGCCGCCTGTCACCGTAATATATTTTGCTTTATATTGATCAACCTGTTCAACTATCTCGGCTATTGATTGCCTCTTCCCTCCAGAAAAAGCATAGGCAGTATCACAATAACTGCACCTTAAAGGACAGCCTGTTAACCGAATAAAGACTGTAGGCAAGCCCACAGTATTGCTTTCACCTTGTAAGGAATAAAAAATTTCTGTAATTCTTAAAGACTTTTCCATTAAAGCTGCAATGCCCCTATCTGCATTAACTTCTTAGATGCCAGATGTGCTGCCGTAGTATCAGGATGAGCAACCGTGACCTGAGTTAAATAATCCCGCGCTTTAGCCAGATTATTTTGTTCAAATTCTATATACCCTAATTTTAATAAAGCATCGGGCACTTTGGGGCTATCAACATAATCCATCACCACTTTAAGAAAAGCTTCTTTTGCTGCATCCAGATTTTGATTAACTTTGTAAGCCTCACCCAACCAGTACTGGGAATTATCAGCAAACTCACCTTTTGGAGAAGCGGCTAACAAGGCCTTAAACTCAGCAATAGCCTTGCTATTATGCCCATTTCTTAACAATTCATAAGCGGCTTGATAACGTGTTTTATCCTGTACAACAGGCACTGCTGCAATGACTGGAAGTTCAGCAGAACCGCCTTCAGAGACTGCTTGCTGCTTAGGAACGCTCTGCTTATAGACAGCATTATCAGGCGATACAATTGATTGCAGACTTGATCTCGCAGCATCTATTTCACCCGCGTTGACTAGCGCATTCACACCCGCCAACTCTTGAATTCGTAGATCTAAATCAGAGTAAATATTTCCCTGACGTTTTTTTAATCCATCAATTGTTTGTGATTGCTCTTCAACCACGCCTCGAAGTTGCTGCACTTCGTTTTGTAATTGTTCCAATCTCCCCAGTACTTCATACATTGCACTAGAAGAAGGTGCTGCAGCACCATAACTCGCTCCGCTGGGATAAATTGAATTATCAATTACCGGCGGCAAAACTCTAGATTCTGCATAGACACTAGAACAAGCGCATAGCATCAAAAACATTGATTTATTCATTTATTGCACCTGATAAGCGATTTCAGTTCTGCGATTTAACTGCCATGATGCTTCATCCATGCCTTCTGCACTTGGTTTCTCTTCGCCATAACTGACAACTTCCAACTGAGAATCAGAGACACCTTGAACCTTCATCATTCTATAAACTGACTTAGCTCGCTGCTCGCCCAGCGCTATATTATATTCACGAGAACCCCGTTCATCTGCATGGCCTTCTAAAATAACTTTTTGATTGGGATGACCCAATAAATATTGTGCATGTGCAGCCACAACGGGGATAAAATCCTGCTGAATTTGACTACTGTCATACATAAAATAAATGGTTAATTTAGACAACGAATTTGTAGGATCAGTAAACTCAGCACCTAAACGGCTAATACCCATCTCACCATTTTCTAAAGCATTGCTGTTAAATGTCTCCCCAGAAAGGGATTCTCCATTTTCAAGACCACTTGTTACTGCATTGTTTTCTGCATTTAACTCACTCTCTAACAGGCCTGCCTGTTTTTCTTCTGTTGTACTACAACCCGATAAGATTGCTGCACTGATAGCAAAAGCTAATGCTGTTTTATTGATTCTCATTTTTTATCTCCCTGCTGAAGGTAGTTCAATTTTTGTACCACAAAAAATAGTGTCTGTAGGGTGCGAGACATTGCCCACCAACTCACACCACTACTTTTGAAGGTGGGCTATGCCACACCCTACTGATAGTATTGGTTTCTCTAAATATTAAATGTAAGCCTAAATTATAGTTCACTCTACACAAAGGCCACACTAAATTAATGCGACCAGGCGGGTTCACGCACATCGCCGCTATCAAAAGTAAAACTTTGTTGCATTCTACCATCCACTGACACAGCAGATAAAACACTACGCTTTCCTTTTTTCGAGGCATATAAAATCATATCGCCATTAGCTGAAAAACTGGGGGATTCATCATGCTTCCCAGCCGTTAACACATTGACAGTCCGAGTCGCTAAATCCATCACGGCAATTCTGTAATCACCTCTGTTCGCATGTACCATCACGATATTTTTTCCATCAACGGAAAACCCACCTCGACTATTATAATCACCATCAAAGGTTAAGCGTTTAACACGGCCTCCTAAAGTTGAGATGCTGTAGAGTTGTGGTTTACCCCCCCGATCTGAAGTAAATATAATTCTCTCGCCATCGGGTGACCAGGCTGGCTCGGTATCAATAGCATAACTTTTTGTCAATTTTGTTAAACGTCGATTACTCAAGTGTAAAATATAAATATCTGGACTGCCATCTTTAGATAAAGTTAAAGCCAACCTTCTGCCATCCGGCGAAAAAGCGGGCGCTCCATTAATCCCTTTATAAGCGGCTATTTTAGTTCGCTTACCATTAGCCAATGTTTGTATATAAATCGCTGATCGCTTATTTTCAAATGAAACATACGCAATTTTTTTACCATCAGGCGACCAGGTCGGAGACATCACAGGCTCACGAGAAGACGCTATTATTCTTGGGTTATAGCCATCTGCATCTGCAATTAACAACTTATATAATTTACTCTTTTTTGCACTTGCCTTAGTCGTTGTAATATATGCAATACGACTACTAAAGACACCTTGCTTACCGGTTAACTTTTGATAAACCAGGTCACTAATATGATGTGCAGTTCTGCGTAATTCATTTTTTGCAACGGTTAGACGATAGCCTAATAACTGTTTACCCTTATACACATCAAACAACTGAAACTGCACTTGATATTGGGCCGCCACTTCATTAACCTGACCGATAACCAAGTACTCCTGCCCTAATGCCCGCCAATTTCTAAACCTGACTTTATCAGCCGCAGTCGGCCTGGTTAGCATATCGCGTTCTAGCAAAGGCTTAAATAGCCCGCTACGCGCTAAATCGGCTTTAATGATAGTGTTCATCTTGACTGGAGACTGAGCCGTTCGACCCGTCCAGCCAAAAGGGACGACAGCAACTGGTAAAGCGGTTTCTACACCTTTGGTAATTTCAATGGTCAGGCCATCTTGTGCCGCCAGAGCCCATGGCATATAGAAACCCAACAACACAGATAATATTAATTTTTTACAAAACAATGTCATATCTTTCATCATAAATTTTATAATTCGTTATTCAGGTTTAAAGACAAAGGTAAAGGATCTAAACTTTTTGCTAAACAGCGCTCTGTCCTTGGGTACTGGAAAGGGTGATGCTTTTAAAACTGCATTTTCAGCAGAGCGGTCAAATACTCGGTCTCCACTACTTTTAACAATCGTGGTATCCATCACATCACCACTAGGAAGCAATTTAACACGAATGGTGCAACGTAACCCCTTTGATGAAGAAATAGGCCTAATCCAGCTATTATTTACTTTACTTTGAATTGCCGCACTGGTACTAATGGTCCTCTGCTTATCTTTAGCTATTTGTGCTTTTGCTGCCGCCGCTTGCTGTTTTCCCCATGCCTGTTTTTTTGCTGCCTCGGCTTTTTGTTGAGCGACTAAAGCCTGCTGTTGTTTTTGTTCAGCCAATCTTGCCACTTCACGCTTTTTTTCCTCAGCCTTACGTTGTTTTTCAACGCGTACTTTTTCAGCCTGTTTTTGTACTTTTATTTTAGCTAAACGAGCAGCTTCCTCGGCCCTTAATTTATGTATTTGCGCACGTTCCTGCTTTTCTTTTTGTGCCAATTGCTTACGTTTCTTTGCTAATGCCTGAGTCTTTTTTTCTTCCTGTACTCGTTGCTTTTTAGCTTGCTCTAATCGTTGCTGTTGTTTTTTAAACGCATTGTCTAACTTTCGCTGCTTATCCTGTTGAACAACTTGTTTGTGTTGTTCATCCGATCTTAATCGTTGTGCCTCTATCTGTATTTTTTCATCATCCAGCATGGAGGCCTGAATAATCTCAGGCATGGATTTTTGGGTAACCGTTTCATTTTCAGATTCACTGATAAAACTGATGCCAAACAAAGCTAAAATCGAAAAATGCAGGATTAAGGCTAAAGCAAAAGAAGTGGCAAATTTTTGATAAACACTCATCATTACAACCTATTTATCAAACGAACTAGTCATCAAACCCACACTAGGCACGCCTGCATTTTTTAAAGCGGCCATCACTGTGACTACTTTTCCATAAGCCACCGTATGATCTCCTCTTATATACACTTGAGTTTTTGGTTTATTTCTTAACACGGCTGCGACTCTATATAATAAAATTTCAGCAGTGACTGGTTCATCATCCTGCTCACCAATATCAATATAATACAGACCGTGTTTATCAACCGAGACAATAACAGGTGGCTCACTATCTTGTTCAACGGGTGAAGTATCCGCTTGCGGCAAATCCACATCGACACCTGTTTGCACTAGAGGCGCCGTAATCATAAAAATAATTAGTAAAACCAAAGTGACATCAATATAGGGAACTACATTGATTTCCGCAATAGGTTTTCTTCTCTTGGTTCGACGACTCATTTACTATGTGCCTGCCTGCGTAACAACACCACAAATTCATCAACAAACAGCTCATACCGTCCTGTTAATCGATCCAGCCTGGTTGAAAAACGGTTATAAGCAACCACCGCAGGAATTGCGGCAAATAAACCGATAGCCGTTGCAATTAAAGCTTCGGCAATTCCCGGCGCAACATGGGCTAAAGTAGCTTGTTTAACATCACCTAAAGCACGAAATGAATTCATAATCCCCCACACCGTACCAAATAAACCAACATAGGGACTTGTTGAACCCACCGTTGCCAGAAAAGGCAGGGTTTCATCCAGTTTTTCCAGTTCTCGAGTCAATTCAATACGCATCACCCTTTCTGCACTTTCTACCAGCACTTCAGGCTCAATACCTTCCGTTTTACTCATGCGGGAAAATTCTTTATAGCCCAGTAAAAAGATTTTTTCTATCCCTTCAGGTTCAAATTCACTGGCCGATATTTTTTGATACAGAGCAGTTAACTCTTGCCCAGACCAAAATGCCTGTTCAAATTCTTCAGTCACCAAAAATGCCTGCTTGAGTTCTTTGTATTTAGAAAAAATAAAAGTCCAGGAAGCAACTGAAGCAGCTAATAAAATAAACATCACAAATTGCACAACAAAGCTGGCATCTGCAATCAGGTGGAAAATGGATAAATCGTTACTCATATTAACTTTTCTAATAAATTTTCAGGAATAGCTTTGGGTTTCATGGTTTTCGCATCTAAACACGCTATACGTATATTTCCTTTACACAGCATTTCCCCATTTCGAGTAATTGTTTGCTCAAAATTTAAACTTACTTTTTTGGCCTGGGTCACTTCTGCGCTTACATCAAGTGATTCATTAAAACGAGCTGGCGTTAAATAATCGACTTGAACTGCTCTGACTACAAAAATGATATTTTGTTCAGCAATTAATTGATCCTGCTCAAAACCCATATCTCGTAACATTTCTGTTCTGGCACGTTCAAAGAATTTTAAGTAATTAGCATAAAACACCACGCCACCCGCGTCGGTATCTTCGTAGTAGACCCTGACAGGCCAATGGAAAGTAGTCATATAATTTTTATATCTATGTGGCTTGGATTAGCGTTGCTGAAAAGAACATATTAACATCTCTCCTATCACCCAATACTGTTGACTTAGGAAGTGAGGCTTTAGAGACTGTGAAAGTATTCTCTTTTTGACCTCCCCCTTTGGAAAAGGGGGATAGAGGGGGATTTTGCAAATCAGTAACCCATTGATATTAAATGTATTATTTTTATAATAAAATCTCCCCCAACCCCTCTTTTCCAAAGAGGGGAGCTAAAAGCCAATACTTTCACAGCCTCTTTAGCCTCGTATGTTTCAGGCGAGGCTAAAGCCTCACTTCCTTGCTTCAAAACATTAGCTGATTACCCATGACTCTCCGCCATTTTAAAAAAGCCAACTTCTCTACCCCGTCATTCCTGCATTCTCTAAGCAGGAATCTAATTTACTATGAATGGATCCCCGATAAAAGACCTCGGGGATGACGCGTAGCAGCAGGGTTTATTCTTTTCCGAATATTATGGCAGAAGCTCATGGATAATCAGCAAACATTATTCTTTTACTCAAAAAGATTATCACTTACGGGGTCTTTCTGTGGGGCTTTTAAACCAAAATGCAAATAAGCTTTCTGAGTCACAACACGCCCTCTCGGGGTACGCATTAAAAAACCTTGTTGCAACAAATAGGGTTCCAGCACATCTTCAATTGTGCCACGTTCTTCACTAATGGCTGCCGCCAGAGTATCCAGTCCAACAGGGCCGCCTTCAAAGTTTTCAATCATCGTCATAAGTAATTTTCTATCTAAAGAATCAAAACCATTGTGATCAATTTTCAACATTTTTAAGGCCTGCGATGCAATATCACTAGAAACTACACCATCACCTTTTACTTCTGCATAATCCCTTACCCGTCGTAACAAGCGGTTAGCAATACGTGGTGTTCCTCTTGAGCGTTTAGCTATTTCATTCGCGCCAGTTTTCTCAATTTTAATCCTCAATACTTTAGCCGAGCGCTCAACAATGGTAGACAATTCTTCTACCGAGTAGAATTCTAAGCGTTGAACAATGCCAAAACGATCTCTTAATGGCGAGGTTAATAAACCCGCTCGCGTGGTCGCACCTACTAAAGTAAAAGGTGGCAAATCTAATTTAATTGATCTTGCAGCAGGCCCTTCGCCAATCATAATATCAATCTGGTAATCTTCCATCGCTGGATAAAGAATTTCTTCAACGGCCGGACTTAAGCGATGGATTTCATCAATAAACAACACATCATGTGCTTCAAGGTTGGTTAATAATGCGGCCAAATCACCTGCTTTATCTAAAACGGGCCCCGAGGTTTGACGAATATTAACCCCCATTTCTGTGGCGATAATATTGGATAAAGTGGTTTTTCCTAAGCCTGGCGGGCCAAAAATCAATACATGATCTAAAGCTTCACTTCTTGCTGTCGCCGCTGCAATAAAAATTTCCATTTGCTCGCGTAATTCTTGTTGACCAACATAATCTTCCAGACGCTTGGGCCGAATCGCCCGATCTTGTCGCTCTTCATCTAAAGCGCTATTAGCCGATATCAGTCGATCACTTTCAATCATCGACCAGCCGCTCCTTGTAATGCCAATTTGATAATATCTTCACAACTCTTATCTTCTTGAGGAATATTCTGCACCATTTTACTGGCATCTTGCGGCTTATAACCTAAGGCACATAAAGCACTAATAGCTTCCTGTTTGGGATTATTAACAGCGTGATTAGAAGCTGTACTTTGCCCTGATTCTGATGAATCACCCATATCAGGTAATCTGTCTCTCATTTCAATAATCAAACGTTCCGCCGTTTTTTTACCGATCCCTGGCAAGCGAACCAATGCCTGTACATCATTATCTTGAATACAGCGATGGAATTCTTCTGCACTTTGTCCTGACAAAATGGTTAAAGCCAGTTTAGGCCCAACGCCATTCACTTTAATTAACATGCGGAACATCATGCGATCAGATTCGGTCGAAAACGCAAATAAAATATGTGCATCTTCTCTAACCACCAGGTGTGTGTGTAGTTGTATTTCACTACCCAAAGCAGGGAGATCATAAAAGGTCGTCATCGGTGCTTCCACCTCATAACCAACACCCTGCACATCAACCACTAATTGAGGAGGTGTTTTTGAAACCAGTTTACCGCGGATAAAACCTATCATTGACTACCTTGTTTTAATCGTTGTTCCGTTTGTTGATAATGCGAGTGACAAAGGCTAATACCCAAAGCATCACTGGCATCCATTTGTAATTCACCCTGAATACACAGCAATATCTTCACCATATGTTGTACTTGAGCTTTATCAGCCCCTCCCTTACCCACCAAAGCCTGTTTAACCTGTCTGGCAGCATATTCTGAAACGGGTAAGCCAGCCACCATAGAGGCACATATCGCTGCACCCCGCGCCTGACCAAGCTTTAAGGCAGAATCTGCATTTTTATGCATAAACACCTGCTCAATGGCCATTTCAGTGGGTTGATAGAGGGCAATCACTTCAGTGACACCATCAAATATTTGTTTTAAACGCTCAGGAAAGGAATCAGCTTTCACTCTGATGCTGCCGCTGGCAATATATTTATTACTGCCTCGATCAGTTTCTTCAATTACCCCATAGCCCGTAATTCTTGAGCCAGGATCTATACCTAAAATTCTTGTCACTTTATCTTTAGCCAGTCTAGACTCAGTTATGTTTATCAAAAATAACTATTAAATTCACCGATACAACTCTACATTTATAATCTGATTTAATAATCGAAAATGCTTATCAAGTGAAAATATTTTACAGTTATTTTTTTTGGCATTTTGAGCAATGATCAAATCAGGAATACCTATTCCATTTGCCCCATTTTTTAAACACTCAAATTGAAATGCGATAATATCATCCCAGTATATATGTAATGGTATTCGTGGAAGTTCTTGCAACAAATTAATGACATTAACCTGCTTCTTAACTTTTAAAAATGGGATAAGCTCTGCCAAAATAATATCATTGATTACAACTAGATTTTCATCAATTAAAAAATCCAGATCTGATGATTGCTCACCAGTCCTAAAGTAGTCTATCCATATCGATGTATCAACCAAAACATTCATTAATGACGATCACGAATTTCATCTAAATTAATATCCAAATCAATAGACCCTTTATAATTTTTCAGACCAGAAATCTTTGATTTTTTAATCAATTCTTTTAAAGCAAGCTCAACAACTCCTTTTTCAGTCTCTATATGAGTTATTTTCATTGCCTCATTCAAAAGAGTCTCAGGTAAATCAAGAGTAGTTAACATACATCACCCCACAAAATTAAAAACCATTACATCTCAGCAACTTGCTCCAAAACTTCATCAGAAATCTCGGCATTAGAGTAGACATCCTGTACATCATCCAGATCTTCCAGTACATCAATCAAACGTAACATTTTTTCAGCTGCCTTGGCATCCAGTTCGGTTTTGTTTTCTGCATCCATTGTTACTTCAGCATTTCCAGGCTCGAAACCAGCTGCGACCATTGCATCCTTAACTTCCAGATAATCATCTGGATTGGTCATCACATCAATCGAACCATCATCATTAGTGACAATATCATCAGCACCAGCTTCCATAGCTGCTTCCATCACAGCATCTTCATCAACCGCGTCAGAATAACTTAGGATACCTGTTTTATTGAACATATATGAAACTGAACCATCGGTGCCCAGATTTCCGCCAGCCTTAGCAAAAGCATGTCTAACTTCGGCTACAGTACGGTTTTTATTATCGGTCAAACAATTCACCATCACAGCCGTTCCACCGGGGCCATAACCTTCATAGCGAATTTCTTCATAATTAACACCATCCATAGCCCCTGTGGCTTTTTTAATGGTATTTTCTATAGTATCCCGCTTCATATTGGCGCCCAGCGCCTTATCAATAGCTGAACGTAAACTAGGATTATTAGCAGGGTCTCCGCCCCCTGTTTTTGCGGCTACAGAAATTTCACGAATAACTTTGGTGAAAATTTTGCCACGTTTTGCATCCTGCGCACCTTTACGGTGTTTAATATTTGCCCATTTACTATGTCCTGCCATCTTACTCTCTCTAAACTATTTTAAAAATTATGTGAAAAGGGCTTTTAGCCGCGACTTTGTTTTAAAAAATCGCGGCTAAAAGCCCCTCCTACAAAAGTTATATCAAATGCGGCAATACAGCCAGCAACGAAGTCTCTTTAACAAAAACAT
>Ga0209495_1001577_pt1 | contig 15819 bp, 12 predicted proteins | sample EN1Hudsemesocosm_FD_184629 | JGI IMG/M metagenome (GOLD analysis project Ga0209495, IMG submission 184629) | Methane-oxidizing microbial communities from mesocosms in the Hudson Canyon - EN1E Hudson Canyon (SPAdes) (version 2) | ecosystem: Environmental > Aquatic > Marine > Cold seeps | place... | reverse complement strand
CTTACTACCTTATGTTAATGATGACAGAAAGCAGCAGATAGAAGAAATAATTCAAAGGCTGGGTCCCAACTTACCTATTACACTTATAAAAGGCCAATCAAGAGATGTTATGGCTGCTAGTAATGTTATTTTATTAGCGTCGGGTACTGCAACCTTAGAAGCTATGCTGTTAAAGCGCCCTATGGTTGTTGCTTATCGTATGAGTGCGATCACCTTTTTTATTATGAAGCGTTTAATGAAAGCGCCTTATATCTCTCTGCCCAATTTGTTGGCGAATAAAGCGTTGGTTCCTGAGCTTATTCAGGCTCAGGCTTCTCCGCAAAATCTGGCAAAGTCATTATTGCAACGCTTAAAGCAAGATGAAAATAGCGAAGAGCTGAATGCTCAATATATTAAAATTCATGAGTCGCTTAAACAAGATGCGAGTGATAAAGCAGCCACTGCAGTAGCAAGGTTAATTGATGCCAAATAATGTTGATGTTTTTGTATGTAATTATCAGGGTAACCTTTTAGCGGGTGTTGATGAGGTAGGTCGTGGACCTCTCGCAGGTGCCGTTGTTGCTGCTGCCGTTATTTTAGATCCAGCTTCACCAATTGAAGGCTTAAATGACTCTAAAAAACTCACTGAAAAAAAACGTGAGCGATTAAGTAAAGAAATAAAAGAAAAGGCATTATCATGGGCTTTAGGGCGTGCGGAAGTGGAAGAAATTGATGAACTGAATATATTGCATGCGTCGCTTCTTGCAATGAAACGTGCGGTAGAAGCGCTACCAGTTACGCCTGAATATGCACTAATCGATGGTAATAAATGTCCTGATATTAATATTTCATGTGAAGCAGTTGTTAAGGGTGATAGTCGGGTGGCCGCTATAAGTGCCGCTTCTATTTTAGCTAAGGTTAGCCGCGACCAAGAAATGGTTGAGCTAGACCAACAATATCCTGGATACGGTTTAGCTAAGCATAAAGGTTATCCAACAGCGGTGCATATGAAAGCGTTGAAAGAGCAGGGCGTAAGTAGTATTCACCGTAGATCATTTCGGCCAGTAAGGGAATGTCTTGAATAAACTGATTGGATTCATCTTCTGTTTGGTATTTTCAGTGGCTGCGTCAGCACAGATTTACAAGTGGGTAGATGAAAATGGCAAGGTCCATTACAGTGATAAGGCTCCTGACAAAAAAGTTACAGTAGAGAAATTTAAGCTAACAAAAGAGCAAAAGCCCGCTCAAAAATCTGCATCTGAAAGAAGGTCTTTAGAAAATACACAGCGTTTTTTGAAAGTTATTGAAGAAGAAAAAGAGATTAAGAAAAAGAAGGAGAAAGAGCAGGCCAAGAAGCATGAAAAGGTGCGCGCTTATTGTCAGCGTTTAGAAAAAGAAATTAGTATTTATAAAAAAGGTTATGCCATTGTTCGTTATGGCCAAGATGGCGGTCACGAATATTTAACCGATGAAGAAATTGCAGTTCAGATGAGTATGTTTGAGCAAGAGTGGAAGGAGAACTGCGAAGGTCTAACGAATTAAACCTTCGCTTACTGTAAGTAAGACTGCCTATTACTAGCGCTCTAAATACTTAAGCTTATCTTCAACACCATCCCACTCTGTAGCATCAGGTAATGGGTCTTTCTGTTCAGTAATATTTGGCCAGGTCTGGCACAATTCAGCATTAATCTCTACATAAGCTATTTGATCTGCCGGAAGCTCATCTTCAGAAAAAATTGCATTTGCAGGGCACTCTGGCTCACACAGTGCGCAATCGATACACTCGTCCGGGTCAATTACAAGAAAGTTAGGGCCTTCATAGAAACAGTCTACAGGACATACTTCAACACAATCGGTGTATTTACATTTTACGCAGTTGTCAGTAACAATAAATGTCATCAATATCTCCCAGCTTTATACTCATTTTAACTTGTATGCTAAATTTTGGCCTATATTGTAGGGCTTGCCTGATTAGCAGGCAAGCCCCTTCCTAACAATAGGGGATATTCTCTCTAATTGGAAAGTTCTTTTAGTCGATATAAGGCGTCTAGAGCCTCTCTTGGGCTGAGGTTGTCCGGATCGATATCCTTTATTGCATTATCAACTTTGCTAGGCTCCATTGTGGCAAACATGTCTGATTGAAGAACGGAGGGTTCATTTATTTTTTGTATGCTAATAGGCCCTGGCGGGCTTTTGAGATTTTGTGTCGATTCAGCCTTTTCAAGCATCGCTAGTTGCTTGTTTGCATTTTTAATAACCGTATGAGGAACACCCGCTAGTTTAGCAACCTGTAGACCGTAGCTCTGACTTGCAGGGCCTTCATGGACCGTATGTAAAAACACAATCGAATCGTCATGCTCTGTTGCTGTGAGATGAACATTGACAGCATTGTCTAAGCGTTCGGGTAGGGTGGTTAACTCAAAGTAATGGGTTGCAAATAAAGTATAGGATTTTATGTTTTCAGCAAGGTGCTCTGCACTGGCCCATGCCAACGATAGCCCGTCAAAGGTACTGGTTCCACGGCCTACTTCATCCATTAATACTAAGCTGCTTTCAGTTGCATTATGAAGAATATTGGCGGTTTCCGTCATTTCAACCATAAAGGTTGAACGGCCACCGGCAATATCATCAGAAGAGCCCATACGAGTGAATATCCGGTCGATTGGGCCTATAATCGCTCGGTTTGCCGGTACAAAACTCCCAGTGCCTGAAAGTAATACAATAAGAGCGACCTGGCGCATATAGGTCGACTTACCGCCCATGTTAGGTCCGGTAATGATTAGCATTTTTCGAGCAGTATCGAGATGAATATCGTTGGGCACAAAAGGTTCATCAAGTAATTGTTCAATAACAGGGTGCCTGCCATCTTCAATTAACAAGCCGGGAGTTGCGCTTATTTCAGGTGCTGTTAGATTAAGTGTTTGCGCGCGTTCTGCGAAATTAGCAAGTACATCTAGTGCAGATATTGCTTGGGCGGTAATCTGCAGAGGCATAAGCTTTTCAGCTAACCGTACAATAAGCGCTTCATAAAGGGATTTTTCCCTACTGAGGGCGCGACTCTTACTGCTGAGAGCTTTGTCTTCAAACTCTTTTAATTCAGGCGTGATAAAGCGTTCAGCATTTTTCAGTGTTTGGCGTCTAATATATTCTGTAGGTGCTTTCTCTGATTGTGCTTTACTGATTTCAATAAAATAGCCGTGAACTCGGTTGTAGCCCACTTTTAAGGTAGGAATACCTGTACGTTCTTTTTCACGTGTTTCAAGGTCAACCAGAAATTGTCCAGCGTTATTACTCAAGGAACGGAGTTCATCTAGCTCTTCGTCATAGCCTTCTTTTATGACTCCACCATCTCTGATAATGACCGGAGGATTGTCAATAATAGCCCGCTCCAGAAGGTCTGCGAACTCGGGGTATACGCTGATTTCTCTAGCCAGCTCCTTAATTTGAGAAGACTCAATGTTGCCTAGAGTTGTCTGCAGGTCAGGTAAAATGCTAAAGGTATCTCGTAGCCTCGCTAGGTCTCTTGGTCTGGCAGAACCTAATGCTACACGAGATAAGATACGTTCGATGTCGCCAATTTTTTTAAGTTGTTCCTGAATATTTTCATAGTAATATTCATTGAGTAGCGCTTTAACCGCGTTCTGGCGATCGTTAATTTGCTGCTGGTCGCGCAAAGGACGATTTAGCCAGCGTCGTAATAAACGGCTACCCATAGCGGTGGATGTTTTGTCCATAACCCAAGCTAACGTATGAAGCGGGCCACCCAACAAATTGGTGTCAATTTCAAGGTTGCGGTGGCTGGTGGCATCAAGAATGACACTTTCCTCACGACGCTCTCGGTTTAGTTGTTTAATATGAGGAAGGTTATTACGTTGAGTGTCTCGTGCATATTGCAGTAAACAGCCTGCTGCTTGAATCGCCAGGGTTAAATCATCACAACCAAAGCCGGTAAGGTCTTTTGTTTGAAGTTGTTTGGTTAATAGCCTGTGAGCCGTGTCCATTTCAAAATTCCAGGGCGGCTGACGTCGAATCCCTTGGATATTGGCTAGGGCATCTTCAAAAGGAAATGATTCGCAAATCAACAATTCAGCAGGCCTAAGACGCTGTAGTTCGCCTTGCAATGCTTCAAGGCTATCTACTTCTAATACATTGAAGCGGCCGCAGCTTAGGTCTAGTGTGGCAATGCCGAATGACTCTTCAACAAAATGAACCGCAGTAAGCAGGTTGTCTTGCTTCTCTTCAAGAAAGGCTTCATCGGTGAGTGTGCCCGGTGTAACCACACGCATGACTTTTCTTTCTACAGGCCCTTTGCTGGTAGCCGGGTCACCCACTTGTTCACAAATGGCAACCGAACGGCCTGATTTAACTATTCGGGCGATATATCCGTCTGCAGCGTGATAAGGAATGCCTGCCATAGGAATTGCATTCCCACCTGATTTCCCACGAGCTGTAAGAGTAATGTCTAATAATTCAGAGGCATTCTTGGCATCATCATAAAATAATTCATAAAAATCACCCATACGATAGAACACCAGCTCATTAGGGTGATCTGCCTTAATTTTTAAATATTGCTGCATCATAGGGGTGTGACTGGGAGTGCTTTCTTTCGAATTTGCCATGATGTGAATGCCGGACCTTATCGTTCGTATTAATGATTCGAATAAAAAATTGATCGGTAATTCTACGCTAAATCATATAGATATAAAGGGATGACGAAGTGATAATTTTAAATTGTATTAAAACCCTTTGCAGATAAAAAAAAGTATGGAATAATACTGAGCAAATATACAGTGTTTTATAAGGTTAAAGCTAAACACAAAAGCAGAACTAAATAAAAACTGAACTAAAAAATAGATTTAACAAAGAGGTCTACGATGGACGACAAGAAACAGAAGGCGTTATCAGCAGCGTTATCACAAATTGAACGACAGTTTGGTAAGGGTGCAGTGATGAGAATGGGGGATAAGCCCCGTGAAGCTATTCCTTCTGTTTCAACCGGTTCTCTGGGGCTTGATGTTGCCTTAGGTATAGGCGGCTTGCCTTATGGCAGAATAGTAGAAATCTACGGGCCTGAAAGTTCAGGTAAAACAACGTTAACTCTACAAGTTGTCGCTGAAGCTCAAAAGCAAGGTAAAACCTGTGCGTTTGTTGATGCAGAGCACGCACTAGACCCTATCTACGCTGAAAAACTAGGTGTTAATGTTGATGAGTTACTAGTGTCTCAGCCTGATACGGGGGAGCAAGCATTGGAAATCGTCGATATGCTTGTTCGTTCTGGTGCGGTTGATGTTGTTATCGTTGACTCGGTTGCAGCCTTAACACCGAAAGCTGAAATTGAAGGTGAAATGGGTGACCATCATGTGGGGTTACAGGCTCGATTAATGTCTCAGGCATTACGTAAGCTTACGGGTAATATAAAAAATGCCAATTGTTTATGTATTTTCATTAACCAGATTCGAATGAAAATTGGTGTGATGTTTGGTAATCCGGAGACAACCACAGGTGGTAATGCCTTGAAGTTTTACTCCTCAGTTCGTTTGGATATACGCCGCACTGGTGCTGTTAAAGTCGGGGATGAAATTATTGGTAATGAAACCCGGGTTAAAGTAGTTAAAAATAAGGTATCACCTCCCTTTAAACAGGCCGAATTTCAGATTATGTATGGTAAAGGTATTTATCATATGGGTGAAATCATCGATATGGGCGTTAAGCAGGGCTTTGTTGATAAAGCAGGAGCGTGGTACTCATATAATGGCGAGAAGATAGGTCAGGGTAAGGCAAATTCAGCGACGTATCTGGAAGAACATCCTGAAATGGCACAAGAAATAGAAGGATTGATTCGCGACAAACTGATGCCAAAAGATGATGTGAAAGTGGCTGAAAAAGATGCTATGGAGAAAATGGAAATTTAATGTTCCTTAAATAATATAAAATGCGTTTAGGCTAAAGGCTTGAGCGCATTTTTTTTGTCTATACTAAAAGCCGTAAGTTTATTAAAAATGAGTGGGATGACTGCATGTTTAAATTGTTATTGTTAATAGTGATCGGGGGCGTTTTTTTCTTGTGGTTAAAGCGTGGAAAGAAAGGGCATGATATTTCAGACCCTGAAGCGAAAGAAATTGATCAGCAAAGATTTTACGTGGCTCCTCCAAAAAAGAACGATGAACCACCGAAGGATGATCAAAGTAATGACTTGTAGGCTTTGCTTTAACTAATTATTGGTTAACGAATTATTGATGCAGCGTAATTCATTAGTACACGTGTTCGTATAGCCTCTGAACAGTTTTCAAGTCTGCTCTCTAGTTCAGCGGATGCTTTTTTGATGTCTTCTTTTGAAAATAGAGTGACATCAGTTTCTTTGAGTTTATTCTCACCAAGAGCTGTTGCTGCAGCAAGATTTACAGGGTAAACCTGGCTGTGCAGGGCAATGGATTGATCAATCAATTCAGCAATTTCTGTATGCTTCATTTGGTCAATATTTTGTTCTAGTAGTTCACTCCCAAAATGAACATGCACTGAACCCTTAGGTTGAAGTAAGCCTTTTTTCACTGCTGTTAAATCTTCGATAGATTCTTTTTGATAATGACCTTGCTGTTCTGTAATTTCCAGTTCAGTAGCTTTATCTATATCGCAAGGATCCCACTCGTAGGAGAAGCTAACGGGGATGATGTTTAGCTCTTTGATATATGCGCCAAATAACATTTCTTTGGGCTTTGCTAATCCAAGCATTTTTATTAGCGCGGGGTTTGTCTTATCTAAATTGTCTTTAGAGCGGCCCTCTTTCTGAGCTATCCATATATTATCCGATTTATTAAAACTAAGGTGTCGAATATAGGCCGCCTGCAGTTTCATTGCCTTCAGTATTGCTCTGGGGGATGTTAATGAGCGTAATATTTTAAAACACTTATTTAATAGGGCAAATTCAAGTGCAATATGATTCTGCAAAAGGTTATCGCCTATTGCGCAATGAGCGGTTTGGTGATTATGCCGATGCAATAACAAATTCAGCAACAATGGGTCCATTAATATATCTCGATGATTAGATATAAACAGGTAGTGCTTATCTGTAGACAACTTATCTAAACCGCTAAAGCTAAGGTGTTTAACAGACATATCTATTATTGGTGAGGCTATTGAGTTTGTTAGCTCTTGCAGTTCTTCAATGCTCTTGGTGTTTTGTAGCTGAGCTAAGGTGTTTTTTAGTGTCAGTTTAAGGTTGCTATGATGCTTCTTATTTTGAAACTTGGTGTCTTGATTATTCGATTGAGTGAGGGTGAAAAAGGCCGTTAATAAATCGATAAATGAATCATCAGAGCATAGCCTGGTAACCGATGGATGAACTTCTTCATCAAAAAAACCTCTTATTTCATCAAAATCATCTAGCCATGGCTGTAATAAGTCTGATTGTAAGGACGATGATTTGTTCATTATTTTAGTTGATTCCACTGTTATTTGTATTGGTGTTCTGTTTTTAAAATATCTGGGTGCAATAGTAATAGGAAAACTACATTCAGGTCTAGGAGTCTAAGCCATAGTGTATTCCTTTATATAATACTTTCGTCTTGGCTGATACGAGATGTCAAATGATTGGAACAATCGGTCAAGAGAATAATACTTGAACGCCCTATAGTGATTGCCATAAAAGCGTAACAACTTACACGTATTAAAAGTTGTTAGAAATTTAAAATACAGATGATCAGGCAAGGAAATCAGGCTATGTTGCAGCAAGCTAGTTATTCACAACCCGAATTGAATGCAATGTTTAATGTTGAAAATCCACCAACAATGCAGCTTCCTCAGGGGAATATGCGCATGATAGACCGTATTGTGCATGTGTCATCAACAGGCGGTAAATATAACAAAGGTGAGTTGATTGCTGAATTTGATGTGCTACCTGATTTATGGTTTTTCAAATGTCACTTCCCTGGTGACCCTGTAATGCCAGGTTGTTTAGGTCTTGATGCGCTTTGGCAGGGAATGGGCTTTTATTTGGCGTGGGCAGGTTATGAAGGTAAGGGACGAGCGCTGGGTGTTGGTGCTGTTAAATTTTTTGGTGAAGTATTACCCGAGGCAACAACGGTTCGTTATCACATTCATATTCGAAGAGTATTCATTAAAGGTATTGTAATGGGGATTGCTGACGGTGAAGTTTATGTTGATGGTAAGCAAATTTATAGTGCAGGAAATATTCGAACAGGTTTGATCCCTGTTGATGGCATGAATGCAATTAGTTAGGAGTCAGTTAGTTAGGAGTCAGTACTTTGAAAAATACAGAGATGAAGCGTGCTGTAATAACTGGAATAGGCATTATATCAAGTTTAGGTAATAGTGTTGAAGAAGTAACTGCCTCCTTAAAAAAGGGGCAAAGTGGCATAAAACAAGATAAAGAGTTTGCAGAAAAAGGATTACGATCTCAGGTGAGCGGGCAGGTTTCGCTTGATCCCAAAGACTTGATAGATCGAAAACTTTATCGATTTATGACTAATTCGTCAGGCTATGGTTACCTTGCGATGGAGCAGGCAATAAGTGATGCAAAACTTGATGAGAGTGTCGTAAAAAATGATATGACGGGGCTGGTTATGGGAACTGGCGGCACGTCAACGGAAGATATTGTTGATTCTGTAGAAACATTTTATCGTGCCGGGGTTCGTCGTGTTGGCCCTTACCGAGTGACACGAGGTATGAATAGTGCACTTTCGTCTGTTTTGGCAACTGCATTTGGCATTCGGGGAATTAATTATTCGGTAACTTCAGCGTGTGCAACCAGTGCACACTGTATTGGAACGGCCGTAGAGCAAATTCAGTTAGGAAAGCAGAATGTAGTTTTTGCTGGTGGTGCGGATAATGCGCACTGGACGCTAGCGTTACAGTTTGATGCCATGGGGGCGCTGTCTACCAAATATAATGACACACCTGAATTAGCTTCTCGGCCTTACGATAGTGATCGTGATGGTTTTGTTATTGCAAGTGGTGCGGGTGTAGTGGTTGTAGAGGAGTTGGAACACGCACTAGAAAGAGGTGCCCATATCTACGGTGAAGTAATTGGTTATGCCGCAACTTCAGATGGTAAAGATATGGTTCAGCCTTCTGGTGAGGGTGCAGAGCGATGTATGAAACTAGCCCAGCGTCAGGCTGATGGCCGAGATATTCAATACATCAATACCCATGGAACAAGCACGCCGTTAGGTGACCTGGTTGAGTTGAAAGCAATTAAAAACGTTTTTGGTGATCATGTACCTAAGATCAGTGCAACAAAATCATTGAGTGGTCATTCACTGGGGGCGGCAGGCGTTCATGAGGCTATTTATAGTTTGATTATGATGAAAGAGGGTTTTATTGCAGCTAATGCCAATTTGTATAAGAAAGAAGTTGAAGCATTGTCGATCCCTGTTGTCTCTGAAACTGAGCCCGCTACATTAGATGCAGTAATGAGTAATAGTTTTGGTTTTGGCGGTACAAATGCATCATTAATACTGGGGCAATACCCTGCGTTATAAATTGCACTTAGACTTAATGACTATATGAAATATTATCGGCTAGGCCTAAAATCCATGCCCTTGAAAAGTAGAGCCTGCATCAGATAGCAGGGTGACGAGGAATGTCATTATGATTATTAAACCCAGAGTCAAAGGCTTTATCTGTGTAAACGCACATCCTTCAGGTTGTCGTGAATACGTTGTAGAGCAGGTAGATTATGCCAAAAAGCATAAAATGGCAGGCCCTAAAAGAGCGTTAATAATAGGCTGTTCATCGGGTTATGGTTTGGCCTCACGAATTTCACTGGGGTTTAGCTCCGGTGCTGATACTATCGGTGTTTATTTTGATCGCGAGCCCTCTGAGCGGAAAACGGCTAGTGCAGGATGGTATAACAACCAGTACGCAGAGAGCTTAGCTAAAGAGCAGGGGCTTGTTGCTCACAGTCTCAATTTGGATGCTTTCCAAGAAGATACAAAGCAAGCAGTGATTGAGCAAATTAGAGCGACCATTAAAGAAGTTGATTTAGTTGTTTACAGTGTAGCGTCGCCCCGTCGATATGTGGCAGGTGAAGATAAATGGTATAACTCAGTGCTAAAACCCATTGGTAGTGATTTTGAAGGTATAAGCATTGATACCGATAAAGGTGAAATCAAAGCGGTTAAACTTGAAATGGCTCAGCAAGATGAAATTGATGCCACTGTTAAGGTAATGGGAGGCGAAGATTGGGCTCGCTGGATTGAAGTTTTGAATGAAGCGGGTGTTTTAGCGAAAGAGTGTAAAACCATTGCCTATACTTATATTGGCGATACAATTACCTGGCCTATTTACGGTGATGCTACAATTGGTCGTGCTAAAAAAGATCTTGATAAGGCTGTGAAGAAAATTGATGCCTTGTTGACGCAAGATGACTTGAGGAATAGCGGAGGACGTGCTTATATTGGGGTGCTTAAAGCACTGGTAACCCAGTCGAGCGCAGCGATCCCCGTTATGCCTTTGTATATTTCATTACTTTACAAGGTAATGAAAGAAAAAGGTGTACACGAAGGGTGTATTGAACAGATTTCAAGAATAATAAGCACAGGTCTCTATGGAGATAGTTGCCAGAAAGATAATGCGGGTCGTTTAAGAGTCGATGAACATGAGCTGGCTGAAGATATTCAATCTGAGGTCAAGCGTCGATGGAACGATATCAGCAATGAAAACCTACGACAGTTGTCAGATTTTGATGGTTACAAAAATGACTTTCTAAAATTGTTTGGGTTTGGTTTTCAAAGTATCGATTATGAGGCCGACGTGGAGACTGTGCTGTCGGAGTGAATAAGATGAGTGAAGTACAACGAAATAAAAGCATTGAAACGGAGTCAGCGGTTGAATTGCTGCTGAGTTTGGAAGAGCTAGCAAGGCAATCTGAAGCATCGGCGGTTAAGAAAGCCGCAGCGGATGGTATTAGTGATGGTGTTTTTATTGCATCGGATGAGTTAAACCGCCAGGCAAATGCACTCCGCCAAACAACCGGAGAGGTTTATCAGCAGCAAGTTATTCAGCCTGCAGAAAGCAATGATCGATACTCGGTTATTAAGTTCATTTCTGATTTGTCTGATCAAATTATTCAGGAAACAAAAGAAGGCCCGCTTTATCTGGCAGAGATTGTATTAACTGTTGCATTAAGTACTGGCACAGAAACACTTCGCCTTGGTATTGTCGCCCAGAATCGTCAGGTAAATAATGGTGTGTGGAAGCCAAAGCATCATCATTTGGCTGGAGCATGGGTTAGAGATCTTGAGCAACGCCAAATTCCAATCATTACATTTATAGATACACCTGGAGCCGATGCGGGCTCTAAAGCCAATATGCGGAATCAGGCGCATAGTATTTCTGAATTAATTGCCACCATGACCAACCTTAAAGTACCGACTGTAGGAATTATTTGGGGCTTAGGTTATTCCGGTGGTGCTATTCCCTTAGCAGCCACTAATCTGTTGCTTTCAGTGAAGGACGCAATATTTAGTACCATTCAGCCTAAGGGACTCGCTTCAATTGCGCGTAAACAGAAATTGGATTGGCAAACTTGTGCACGCTTGGTTGGGGTTTCTGCATCTGAGCTATTTCAGGAAGGTGTAATTGATGGGGTTATTGACTTTACTCCGCTTGATGGTGGCCAGAATTGCGATCGAATTAAAATAGCTATAGTCAGTGCATTGAAGTTAATTGAGCGGCAGTCACGAGAAATAATTGCAAAAATCTCTCCCCTTAGTCAGCATTATATTGATGTGAGCAGACGTTTCTCAATAGAAACCGAAGTGTCTTCGGGTAAACGTTTGCATCCCCAGGATGTCAGGGGGTATCCATCTGTATTTGGATTTGCCTATAACGCATTAAGAAGTATCAAACTACGTTCACGTTTAACAACCCAGTCAATGCAGTTGGAAGACACAAGTAGTGAGGTGGGTGAGTTACCTGTTTCCCCTGATGAGCAGCAACGCCAACTGAGTAATTTACGTTTTAGTGAATGGTTGCAGCGTAGCGATAAATTAATATATGAGGATAATCTCTATAAAAGCTGGTCACGTTATCGGGAAAGTGAAGAGCATAGGGGAGATGAGCGAGGATACTTTGCATCCCTTTTTCTGGGTAATCCTAAAGGTAATTTTGAGAAAGCGCTGCATGAACTTTCAGCTGACATAGCCTTCTATTTATATAATGGCTGGCAGCAGGAGTCACCTCATCATCTACGAACGTTAAGTTCAGAGTTGGAAAACTTAAAAGATGAAACAGACTGCAATGTTATTGCTAATGAGCACTTAACTTTTCTTGATGTTATACGAGACAGTCGCTTTAAACCTGTTGTACTGGAACATTGCAAACAGTTGCAACGGTTTGATCTTTTATATGAAAATATTCTGGCCAATCTGACAGAAATTGTTTCTGAGTTCAGCGATAACAAGAAAGTATCTGAATCATTAATGCAATCAATGCTGAGCGAGGCTGGCATTGATAATATGGACGACCAGGCATCCTTTAGTGGTTGGTTGATGCGTGTTCGTAATACGGGTAACTTTGGTGAGTTTTTGCGCACCGCAGAACAATGGAAAAAAGTTCAGCACCCTCGCTCTTCGGATGTGGTTTTTGTTGTTGCCAGTTACTTTTTTGAAAAGCTTTACCCGGAAATGTTTGAGTGCAAGAAGGAGAATAAAACCTTCTCTGGGCAGTTTAATCCTGTGTTTATTGGTAGACGAAAGGACTTTTGGAATCGATTAAATCAAGCTATTCAAGATATTCGTATACAGTCGATTTTAAATGAAATAAAGCCAAGCGCTAACTTTACACCACACGCATTAATCAACACCTTATTCCATGATTTTATGGAGTTAGACGGACGTATAACCACGGCTAACCCTAAGCGTTTCCCAGGCTTTGGTGAGGCGATTGTACGCCAGCAAGCTAACGCAGACTTAAATTCAACATCAGGGCTCATTACGGGTACAGCAGAATTTGCTATAGGTGATGAATTTGAGCCTGTCGGTTTATTTGTATCAAATCACACCTTTCAGGCAGGTGCTTTTGATATGTCTTCAGCAGAGCGTTTATGTCGATTACTTGCTTATTGTGGTGAGTACTCTCTTCCTGTTATCGGCTTTATCAGTTCTGGAGGAATGCAAACCAAAGAAGGGGCCTCTGCACTGTTTTCTATGGCTGTGGTGAATGATCAGATCAACCGTTTTGTTAGCGATTTGGGGTTGCCTTTGCTGCTATTTGGTTACGGTGATTGTACTGGAGGAGCGCAAGCAAGCTTGGTGACGCATCCCTTAGTAGATACCTACTACTTCTCAGGTACCAATATGCCGTTTGCTGGGCGTATCGTTGTGCCTGAGTATTTGCCTGTTACCGCAACCTTGTCTAATTATTTAGTATCTGAACCCAATGCTATGCAAGGTTTAGTGAAACACCCAATGGTTGATGACGTCGATGATAGGTTAAGGGTTATCGACCCTGCTATAAGTTCAGCAGAAGTCAGTGCATCTGACCTGATTAATCGTTGGTTAACTCATAAAGAATTACCTGATCGTAAAGACGGATTTAAGCAAGTTTCTGCAACTCATAAGTTTGAACCCTATAAGAATGTTTTGGTTCATGCTCGTGGCTGTACCGCAGTAAAGCTTATACGTGAAGCTCACGCAATGGGCCTTAATGTGGTATTGGTACAGTCAGACCCAGATATGGATTCAGTAGCGGCAGATATGCTCAAAGAAGGAGATAACCTGGTTTGTTTAGGAGGTTATACACCTGATGAGAGCTACCTTAATGGCGGCAGTGTTTTACGTATCGCAGAAATGTACGGGGCTGAAGCATTACATCCTGGTATTGGCTTTCTTTCAGAGAACAGTCAATTTGCTCACCAGTGTTTAGCGCAGGGTTTAAACTTTATAGGTCCATCACCTGAAAGTATGGAAGCTATGGGGGATAAGTCTCGTGCGATTCATACTTCTATTGAATTAGATGTTCCGGTTGTACCTGGAAGTCACGGTCTATTGCGGAACATAGAGCATGCGGAGCAGGTAGCAAAAGAAATTGGTTTCCCGATTATTCTCAAGGCAGCCCATGGTGGTGGCGGAAAAGGAATCGTTGTTGTAGATAAAGCAGAAGAACTTAAAGATAACTTTTATATGATCAAAGCTGAAGCGCGTAGTAGCTTTGGTAGCGGTGATATTTATCTTGAACGATTGGTAACACGCTTTAGGCATATCGAGGTTCAACTACTTCGTGATCGTTTTGGCTGTACACGTATTCTTGGCTTGCGAGATTGCAGTGTTCAGCGTAATAAACAGAAGATAATAGAAGAATCTGTTTCTACTGCATTGCCTGCAAACCAAGAAAAGATAGCTAAAGACTCTGCTTATAAGTTGGCGGAAGCATGTGATTACTTTGGTGCAGGTACGGTTGAGTTTATTTACGACCTAGATCGTGAAACGCTCTACTTTATGGAAATGAATACACGATTACAGGTTGAGCATCCCGTTACTGAGATGGTTAGTGGTGTTGATATTGTAAGAGAGCAATATCGAATTGCTATGGGTAAGTCAATTGATGAAATGCCCATTAAGGAAGAGGGCTACGCAATTGAAGTGCGTATCAATGCAGAAAGTGTTTCTGTTGAGCAGGGTGAGCTTAAGGTGGTGCCAACGCCAGGATTGGTGAGTAAATGTCTTTTCCCTAAAGTAGAAGGTGTTACTCATATTGTTACGGTTGATGACGGTAAGTCTATCCCCCCGTTTTACGATAACTTAATTGCACAAGTGATTGTTCATGGTAATAATCGGGATGATGCGATTAGCAAAATGCTCGATTATCTTTCTGGGGTAATTATTGAAGGTGTCGACACGAATATACCTTTATTGAAAGTGATTTTGGTTGATGAGAAGTTCTTGTCGGGTGACTACGATACGGCTTATCTACTTGATTTAGTCGCAAGAGATTCTGCAGATCTTAAAACCCTTAAGGGTGGTATGGCGCTTAACAAAGCGACTTCTGATGATTCATTTCCGATAGTGGTTGATGGATCGGACGAATTGAAAGTACTCGCACCATCAACCAGTATTTTATATCGATCTGCGTCCCCTGATCAGCCATCTTACATTGAAGAGGGGGATGTTGTGACGGTGGATCAAACACTTTGTTTATTGGAAGCAATGAAAATGTTTCAGCCCTTAACTCTTTCTAGTTTTAACAAAAGTGGGAAAGAGATTTATCCGGCTGACCAGAAATACAAAATCACACATATTAAAGGTGTTGCGGGTCAACAAGTTAATAGAGGTGATTTGCTGTTTGTAATTAAACCGGTAAAGGTTAAAGCCTGAGCCACAATTGAATCAAGAGAGAAAATGTAATGTCAGATAATCAAAAACGCATCGTTAAAGTAATTTGTGATCAACTAGATGTAGAAGAGTCAAAAGTAACAGCAGAAGCCCATTTTATTGATGATTTAGGTGCTGACTCGCTTGATACTGTTGAACTGGTAATGGCTTTTGAAGAAGAGTTTGATATTGAGATACCAGACGATATGGCTGAGCAGATTAAAACAGTTAATGATGTAATTAGTCTTGTTGCGGATAAGTGCGAGGCTTAAGTTTTAATGTCATTCGGGAGTGTCTGAGGTGTTAAACCTAAGCTCGTTAATATCTAGCTTGAATTAGACGCTCCCTGAATTTTTTTGCTGTTCTCGAAATTCCTTGGGGGTACGACCACTCCAACGTTTAAATGCACGACTAAAAGCACTTAAATCGTTAAACCCCAGTGAAAATGCAATTTCACTTAATGTTCTTTGTGATTCTTTCAGTTGCTCTTTAGCTGATGTATAACGAACAT
>Ga0209495_1001575_pt1 | contig 15845 bp, 15 predicted proteins | sample EN1Hudsemesocosm_FD_184629 | JGI IMG/M metagenome (GOLD analysis project Ga0209495, IMG submission 184629) | Methane-oxidizing microbial communities from mesocosms in the Hudson Canyon - EN1E Hudson Canyon (SPAdes) (version 2) | ecosystem: Environmental > Aquatic > Marine > Cold seeps | place... | reverse complement strand
AGCGGCGGTTAACATAACGACACGACGCATAATTGTTCTCTCAATTTACCGTAAAGAGAACCATCCTAACCTATTCCCAAAGACGGTTGAATTAGGTGGCGTAAAAAATGCGAAATCAATGCCAAGATCGTAATTTTTTAGAGCTGTTTCACGTGCCCTAAATAGCGCCTGTGTCACGTCATTTCGATACATGGATAATATTAATACGGCACGTTTTCGAACAGTTCGTGCTAGTTCCATGGTCGCTTTTGTGAGGAAAGCAGATATAACCGGTACAGTAAATTACGCTCACTATTAGACAATAGCGGACGTTCGTTAAGTGGGCTTTGTATGTGGGATTTAGTCAGAATTTACAATAAAGCGGGCTATCTGAACGCCTTGCGAATGGGCGAGCGATAGCGAGTCCAGCCCCGGGTGTTTTTCCGGGGCGAACATTGCGCAACTGGTTATACGTAATTTTAAACATTGGCACGGACCTGATTGAACTCTTGGCTAAACTCGGGAACAAACAAATACATGGTTAAAACCGTAAGCGCCCCGAAAACAAAAGCGAGACCGAATAGTTGCCAAAAACGACGACGAAATATTTTGCCTTGCTCGGTTAAGTATTTGGGGAACAGTATTTGTAGCCCAAAGAACCTAACTAAGAACGGAGCATTATTAATTTCATTTCTTGCTTTGAACATCATGACGAACGCTGCCATAACGCTAACCGCCATTAAAAATCCTGGTAGAAGTACAATTATCTCCATATCTATTTACGTATAACAGTGTGTTTGATGGAACCGATGGTCCATCAAACACTTTATATATGATTTTAATTTTTCAAATTTGTTTAAGCGTATCAGTTGTTTAGCTCCGGTTACAGGAAGTCCGTCACTGGAAAATGTGGAAACAATTCCATATATTCCGGTTTCGACACTCAAGCATAGTGAAATTTTTGCAGAGCAATCAATAACATAGCCAAAAAGTTTAGGAAGCAAATGTATAAAAAAGCGGAACTTTTCATAAATCTGTAATAAAGGCATCTAGGGATGTCCGCTTATTGGTGAAAACTGACTAAGTGACACAACGGGGCTTTAGTCCGCTTCTGTGTATTAGTTAGCGTAATGCTAAATGTCCGCTTTTCACTATTTATGCAATCAACTTGTCTTGATCCATGAGCTCATATTTTCTGTCATGATCAGCAGAACTTTTGGCGACCAGTAGCGTCTAAGGTGCAACATGTCTTTAAGACTGTATAATTCCGCCGAAAATTATTTCGGCTATTTTGCTAAAAAATGAACCCGAAAACATGTCAGGTTCGTATGTCTGACTAAATAACGTACGGTCAGTATCAAAAGAATAAAAGCGGAACACCAATGTCAGATGTGAAGTTGAGCCAATATATTGTGCAAGCCATCCGAGACGAAGGAGCGAGCCATGTGTTCATGGTTCCCGGCGGTTATGTTGATAATTTCTCGCAAGCGTTGGTGGACGTGGATGGCATTCAGCCCATTGTTTGCGCCTCGGAAGCCGGCGCGGCTTATATGGCCGATGGTTTTGCTCGTTCGGCAGGGCGCTTCGGCGTATGCATGGGAATCTCCGGTCCCGGTGCGAGCAACATGCTGACGGGTTTGAGTGTCAGTTACGCGGATCAAGTGCCGGTGTTGGTCATTACTGGTGACGCGCCCTTGCTTTGGCGTAATCGGGATGCCATTCAAGACCCCGGAGTAGGTGGTCTTAAAACAACGCAGTTATTGGGCGCGATTTCTCAACAGCAGTTCGAGCTCACGAATGACAAGCTAGCAGCAGACCATCTGCGGCGTTTGATGACGACGCTTAAAGGTCCCAAACAGGGCGTTGCCCATTTGGCGGTGCCGCTTGATATCCAGCGCCATGAGCAAGCCTACGAATACCAGCCGCATAGCAATCTGTCTGCACGAAGCACTCGTGTGCTGGATCAAAAAGGGCTTGATCTCGCCTTGCAGATGATGGCCGAGAATAAACGTGTAGTGTTACTTGCCGGCTCCGGCGTGCGCAAAGGGAATGCCTTTGAAGCGTTGCAAGTATTTGCTGAAACCTACGGTATACCGGTTGCGACCACCATGAGCGCCAAAGGGGATCTACCTGAGGATCACAGTCTCTCGTTAGGTGTGTTTGGATGGGCGGGCAGCGGCCTTGCTAATGAGCTGCTCATTAACGGTGAAATTGATTGCCTCTTGGTTATTGGGAGTCGTTTGGGGCAGATCAATTCTATGGGGTGGAGCGAGAAATTGGTTCGCGACCGCAAACTGATACAAATAGACCTAGAGCCCGATCACCTAAACCGTACTTACGTGGCCGATCTTTCTGTTGTGAGCGATGCTGAAGCAACATTGCGCTACTTGGCGTCCCCGGTCGAGCAAAAAATAGCCCAGACTCAGTTGCTTGAATCAACCCATGCTCGGCGTCAATGGTTGTCTGAGCTGCGTGAGCAGCTGCCCCGTTTCTACAGTTTTGATGATTGCCATTCCGAAAAAATGCCCATGCATCCGACGCGTGCGATCTATGAGCTTGATGCGGCCATGCCGAAACATATGCAATTGTTTGTCGATAACGGCGCACATACGTTTTTTGCAACGCACTATTGGACGATGCGCAATCCAAATCAGTATTTCAATATTATTAAATACTCGGGTGCGATGGGATGGGCTATTCCAGCCAGTATTGGTGCAAAGATGGCGCGTCCAAGCGCGCCGGTCGTTGCGGTCGTTGGTGATGGCTGTATGCTGATGCAAGGCATGGAAATTCAAACGGCTAGCCGTTATGGATTAAAAGGTATAATTTTCGTTGTCCTGAATAACAAGGCGCATGGCAATCCTAAGCTTCGCGCGCAAGGTTTCACGCCAGATGCGGAAGCGCTAACCGATATTGTTGACCATAATTGGGCAGCCTTCGCTGAGTCTCTGGGTGTTAAGGGCTTAAGTGTTTCAGATCCGAATAGGTTGGGTGCGTGTTACGCCGAAGCGCTGCGAGCGAACGGCCCGGTATTGATAGATGTGAAGTGCGGTTTGTATCCAACGCCTACCAAGGTGTTTGATGAGACCTTTATGGCGGAATTTAATCGCTACATTGATAACCCTCGTGCAGTGAATACCGCCTTAAGCGATGTTGAGCCAAGCAACTAGCCGTAAAATAAGACAAACCACGAAGAACCACGAAAAACCACGCGGATAATGGGATGATTTTCTGTTTAACTGTGCGCGATAAAACTGAGTTCCTGAGTCAAAAATTATGAGTGAGCAAAACGAAAACCTGCATTCAACCGAAGACCGTAAAGAGGTGATTGCCAAGCTTAAGGAGCTGTCACCTGATTTCGTTGGTATGATCTCAGAATATGCTTTGGGGACTGTTTTTGATCGTCCCGTGCTTAATGAAAAATTAAAAGAAGTGGTCGCTATTACCGCGTTGATCAGCCTCGGAACGGAACGTTTGCAGGGGCATCTAGAATCGGCGCTGGCTCAGGGCTTCAGCAAAGAAGAAATTGCTGAGATCATCATGCTGACCAGTATCTATTTGGGCTTCCCCAGGGCCATCGATGCAATGCTAGTGCTGCATGAGGTAGTGCGTGTGCAGGGAGAGATGAGCGCTGTGCATCGCCAAGTATGAACAGATCGGTTCGCAGCAAAGAAACAGAAACTGTCCAGTAGGCATGTGCCCTCGCTAGTTGACAACGTGCACTGATAGCCGCCGTTGTACCTGACTAGATGTTCAAACCCATGACAAAATTCTGCTTGCTAGCGAAAATTTAGAGGGTTTGAGGTAGCTTTTTATTAAACATTTCTTACTAGGGCCGCTCCTCAGACTTTTAAACTCGATTTGATTTTTTGACGTTCAATGCAAGCTCTCCCCCTTATTTAAAAGTTCTCGCCACTTTTTATCGCTTTACCTTCGATTCTGAGCCTTCCTATGTTTACTACGCATTAATTTGGGTGGCCTCGCCAAGCTAAAAAATAAAGCTAAGACTTTACGGAGCATGCTGAGTGTATTAGAAAGTAAGCTCACTATAATTTGATGTGAGAGATTAATAATGTATAACAAAAAAATAATGCGTTTACTGCTGGTTAGTTCAATGGCGGTGATGAGTTCGTCTTTGTTGGCGGGAGATATTGCAGCAGGAAAAGCGAAGGCTGCTGCATGTGCCGCTTGCCATGGCGCGAATGGGATTGCCACCATCAAAATCTATCCGAACTTAGCGGGCCAAAACAGCGCTTATCTGGTGAGTGCTTTAAAAGCCTATAAAACGAAGCAGCGATCTGGGGGGATGGCTTCGGTGATGCAAGCGCAGGCAGCCGGTTTGAGTGATGTTGATATGCAAAATCTTGCCGCCTACTACGAAAGTTTAAAGTAGCTAGGTAGCGGTTACTGTGGCGAATAACGTTAGGCTTATGTGTTTGCCTAACGTTATTTAGGTGCGCTAACTCTTATGGATTTCATAACAGGGCGTGTATTCAGTGCCTGGTAGCTTCATTCTGCCTTGCACGACAAAAGCGCGCAGTAACGTGTCCATTGCGGCCATTATTTTAGCTTCACCGTGAATCTCAAAAGGTCCGCGCTCCTGAATTTGGTTAATACCTTGTGCTTTCACATTGCCCGCGACGATACCACTAAATGCCTGGCGCAGAGCGGAGGCTAGCGCATGTGCTGGCTGGTCAAAATGTAGATTAAGGGTCGCCATGTTCTCATGGGTCGGGGCGAATGGCATTTGGAAAATCGGGTCTATTTTTAGTAGCCAGTTAAAATAGTAGGCATCGCGACGTTTACGACGATAGCGTTTCACCAACTCTAGCTGTTGGCGCATTTTTTTGGCCACTTTGTTCGGATCGTCAATAATTATTTCATAAAGCGCCTGTGCCTCTTTACCGAGTGTTTCACCCACAAATTGATCGATCATCTCGAAGTAATCTCGGCAAGATTCGGGTCCGGTAAAAATTAGGGGGTAAGGCATTCCTTGATTTTTGGGGTGCAACAGCACGCCCAGCATATATAAAATTTCTTCAGTCGTACCGGCCCCACCGGGAAACACAATAATGCCATGCCCAAGGCGCACGAACGCCTCAAGGCGCTTTTCTATATCAGGCAGGATTGTTAATTCGTTAACGATTGGGTTGGGCGATTCTGCTGCAATAATACCGGGTTCGGTGATGCCGATATAGCGGCCCAGTTCATGGCGTTGCTTTGCGTGCCCAACGGCGGCGCCCTTCATCGGGCCTTTCATTGCGCCGGGCCCACAGCCTGTGCAAATATTGAGCTCTCGCAGTCCTAATTGGTAACCCACTTCTTTCGTATATTCATATTCCTCTCGGCCAATTGAGTGTCCACCCCAACACACGACAATATCGGTTTCACACTGTGTTTTGAGTAGATTGGCATTGCGCAATAAATGGAAGATAAAGTTGGTGATGTGTTCAGAAGATTGAAGATTGAAACTTAAGTTTTTCGTTACCACGTTTTCGTTATAGATGATGTCGCGAACCACGGAAAACAGATGACTATTAATACCCTCAATCATATTGTCGTCAACAAAGGCAGATTCAGGCGCATTCTGAATGTCGAGTTTTATGCCGCGTGGTTGACGCACCACTGAGATTTTAAAATCTGGATACGCCGCTAATAAGCCTTCGCTGTCATCACTTAATGAGCCGCAATTTAATACCGCCAACGCACAGCGTCTAAACACTTCTTGTAATTGTGCATTACGCTTATTTCTCAGCAGAGTGACTTCATGACGAGAGAGTATGTCCATAGATCCATTGGGTGTCACTCGAGCATCAATTCCGCGTTTTGTCATAGCCTTCCTATTCTATTGTTTACATTTCAACTCCAAGTATAGGTGCTCATTCCCAGCAGAAGACATAATTTTGCGATCCTATTTCTCAAATCAGGTTAGAATAATACGCCATGCCTACCCCGTTAAAAGGTGTGGAGAGTTTAGTGCCTTTGTTAGTGGCAATTTTTGCGCCGAGACCTTTATGAAATTTATTGTCAAATTTTTTCCTGAAATTACGATTAAGAGCCGTCCTGTCCGACAGCGCTTAGTTAAACAGCTCCGTCGAAATATTCAGGTTGTCCTCCGAAAAATCTATGTCGATACAAAGGTTCAAGGCTTTTGGGATAAAATTGAAGTGCGTATTCCAGATGACGAGGCACTAGGTGAACGCATTGCCGATGCGTTGCAGCGTGTTCCCGGTATCGCCAATGTGCTGCGCGTGCAAAGCTATGAGTTTGAGCACATCGATAAAGCGTTTGCGCGTATTGCAGAGCTCACAATAGCAGCACTTGGAAATTCGCTAGAGGGTAAAAGTTTTGCTGTGCGCGTGCAGCGTAAAGGGCAGCATGGCTTTTCGTCGCTTGAATTGGAGCGCTATATCGGCGGTCGCATACTGCAACAAAGTAATGCGAAAGGCGTCAATCTAAACGCGCCCGATGTACTGGTTAAACTCGAAGTATGTGACAACACTGTCTATGTCGTAGAAAGTCGTTATGAGGGGTTAGGGGGCTATCCCATGGGTTCGCAGGAGCCTGTTTTATCTTTGATTTCCGGTGGTTTCGATTCCTCGGTATCCAGTTATCTCACTATGAAGCGAGGTATCAAAACGCACTTTTGTTTTTTTAATCTGGGGGGAGCTGAACATGAAATTGGTGTGAAGCAGGTGTCACTCTACCTGTGGGAGCAGTACAGTATTTCACACCGAGTGAAGTTTATAAGCGTCCCCTTTGAGCAGATCGTTACAGAAATTCTGGCGAAGGTGCACCACTCGCATATGGGGGTAGTGCTGAAGCGTATGATGATGCGCGCAGCTGAAAAGATTGCTTCAGAATTTGAGCTTGAAGCGATTGTCACGGGCGAGAGTATTGCGCAGGTATCAAGTCAAACATTGACCAATCTCAACGTGATTGATCAAGTTTGTGAACGTCTTATATTGCGCCCGTTGGTGACGATGGATAAGCGCGACATTATTCATTTAGCGGCAGAGATTGGTACCGAAGAGTTCGCTAAAAATATGCCGGAGTATTGCAGTGTGATTTCGGTCCGACCTACGACAAAAGCCAACTTAGCGCGAATTGAGGAAGAAGAGCATCATTTTGATTTTACCCTGCTTGATCAAGCGATAGCGGCTGCTAAGGTCATGCCTATTGATAGTGTGATGCAGCGTCAGCAAACCATTGCCCAAGTAGATATTATCAGCCTGCCTTTGGTGACCGATGTTGTCGTGGACATTCGCCATGCCGATGAGCGTGAAAAAGTGCCATTGGTCTTAACGAGTAATACAGTGTTAGAGATTGCCTTTTACGAGTTGATGTCAGCTCTCGATGAGCTGACGCCAACCACGCGCCATTTGTTGTATTGTGAGCAGGGTACGATGAGTCAGTTACATGCAAGCCACTTAAAAAGTATGGGCTATGATGTGGCTGTATATGTGCCAGCTTGAGAGAGGTTTGCGTATGTTTGGGTATTTTTTAATGCGAGGGCGTCATTTGCTAATGGCTCTGAAGTTGCTAATTGCCAGCATATCCAGACATGTATTTTACGAGCGACATGGTCCCAGCCATCTTCTAAATTTAGCAAATGGCCCATCCCAAAGAGCTCATGGAAAAAGTGCTCGTGTCGATAATATTGGCTGATATGTTTTGCCAATTTTGGGCGCACGAGACGGTCGTCACTGCCCGTTAAAGTCAGCACGGGACAGGTTATTTTTTTGGGGTCAACGTGTGCGCGTTTTTTGGTATCTAGATACCAGAAAGCGATTTCGTAAATCGCTTTGCCTGATTCATAGCAGCGCTGTGCCGAAAATCGTGATTGTTGATCTGCATTGAGCTTATGCGCAAACCAATGCTTCGTAGCTCTTGGGTCAAGTTTGATGCCTGATTTCCAGAATAGTGGTGTCATCAGCAGTTTACTCAGCGTACCGATTGTATTGAGCTGCAGATGCTGCAAGCCGGCTGGCGCAAGCGGCGCAAGTAATACCAGGGCTTGACACTCGACGCGTTGCGCTAGAAGTTGTGCCAGCAGTGCGCCCATACCGTGCCCAACGATCACTATCTGATTCGCAGCATTGTTTGCAGCATGAAAATCTTCTTCCAGCTGGTTGACGTAATCGTCCAAACTTAACTGGGCAACATGTTGTTTTTGGTTATTACTAAAATGTTGAACGAGGGGTGGTGTGTGTACGCGATAGCCAAGGCGACTAAAAAAATCAGCATAGTTTTGCCAAATTCTAGGTGTATCCCACATGCCGTGGATGAAAAATAATCTTGTCATGGTACCGCTCCTCCTTTTGTATTTTCTCCAAAAATACAAACTAATTCAATTACTTATAATTTTATTTGTGCTGGGTCGATGTGCTGTGCAAACCGAGAAGATAAATTTATTTTAGGAACGATGTAACTTATGATGAACTTTTTAAGCTGTGTTGAGTCTTTAATAACGAACTTACTTGAAGTCGTTCGCCATTAATTAAAACGAAAGGAATGCTCTTATGATTAAAATAACTAAACTAAGCCAAGCTGCTATTGCAAGTTTAATCGCCGCAGGCGTGATGTCTGTGTCTTCTGATGCCTTCGCGGGTAAACCAGGATTCGAAAAGTGCCAAGGCATCGCTAAAACGGGTATGAACGACTGTGGCACAAGCAAGCATAGCTGTGCAGGCCAAGCAACGGTGGACAATGATCCAGAAGAGTGGGTATATGTTCCTGAAGGCACTTGCTCTAAAATTGCAGGTGGTAAAGTTAAGTAGATCAGTTTAAATCGAGAAATATTAGTGTTTGCATGAGGCCTGTACAAAACGCCCTAGGAATGTCTTCGCTGTCCGGCGTAGGTATTGGTCTTCGTGCAACGCATTATCAGACGATATTAAATAGCCTGCCACAGGTTCCTTGGTTCGAGGCGTTAACTGACAACTATATGGGCCGAGGCGGACTGCCGCTTCATCATCTCGAGCGAGTTGCTGAACATTACCCCATCACGCTTCACGGTGTGGGTTTATCTCTTGGATCAACCGACCCGCTTAACACAACCTACCTCAAAAAACTAAAGCAGTTGTGTGAACGCTTTCAGCCTGTTTTAGTGTCTGATCATCTATGTTGGTCTTCTGTGTCCAATGTGCATGGACATGATTTATTTCCCTTGCCTTACACTGAACGTGCGGCAAAACATATCGGGGACCGTATTCAGGCCGTACAAGATTTTTTAGGGCATCGAATTTTAGTAGAAAACGTTTCAAGCTACCTGCAGTACAAAGAAAGTATGCAGACCGAGGCTGAGTTTTTAGTCGATGTGATTGAACGCGCCGATTGTAACCTGTTGTGCGACATTAATAATATCTTCGTGAGCGCCAGTAACCATAATTTTGACGCGCAAGAGTATCTAGAGTTGATGCCGGTTGATCGTGTGCAAGAAATGCACTTAGCCGGTTATGAGGATCAAGGCACTCATTTACTTGATACCCATGGCGCCAAGGTGCATGCGCCGGTTTGGTCGTTATACGAGCGAGCCTTGCAACGCTTCGGCCAGGTGCCTACGTTGATAGAGTGGGATACTAACATACCTGAATTCAGCGTGTTGATGGCAGAGCGCGACAAAGCGGCAGCGTATCATGCTGATGTTAAACACCATGTTGCTTCAGGTTTTTGAAGGCATGAAAGAAAAATCGGATTCGCTGCAACAGTTATATAATGAATTTATGAATGGTGTTTACGGCCAATCTATTTATCCTGAGACGTTTATTCAAGGGTCTGCTCGACTCTCCCCTCAACAACAGTTCGCCGCTTATAGAGGCAGTGTAGTGGGTAATTTAAGCAACGTACTTGCTGATATATTCCCCTCCGTTAATCGTTGTTTAGGTAAAAATTTTTTTGAGGCGATGGGGCTACGCTACATTGATGAGCACCCGTCGACTTCGCCGAGTTTGGATAATTATGGGCAAGCGTTTCCTACATTTTGCGATAATTTCACCCCCTTAAAAGAATACCCTTATATCGGTGATTTGGCGCGTATCGATTGGGCATGGCATCAGGCTTTCCATGCGCTTGATGAGCAAGTTTTGTCGCTTACAGCGATACAGGGCTTAGAGCCTGAGCAGTATCTAGCTTTGTCGCTGCAGCCCAGTGAAAGTCTTCATATCATCGATTCGTCCTATCCTATTTTTCGTATTTGGCAACTCACGTCGGGTTCGCAAGGGCACTCTGAGCACTCGGTAACGTCGCTTAATTTTGAGGAGGGCGCTGAATGCGCGTTAGTTTGGCGTATTGGCTATGACGTTGGGGTAGCAAGCATTTCTAAAATTGAACGGCGTTTTCTCCGTTTAGTAGAAAATAGGGAGACACTTGGAACCATTTTCGCAATCTTGTTGTCAGAATATTCGCAAACGCAGGTAATGACTTGTTTCGCAGGGTTATGCGAGAAGCAATGCTTCGTCGCCTAACCAGATAGGTATAAAAAAACTAATTAAAAGGGGAAGCCATGTCTTTATATTCCATGTTAGAAAAACCGATTATTTTCGGTGTGAAGGGCTTGAACTTCTCACAAGTTTTAGTGGCCTTAGGGTTTCGTTTGTTTCTTGCAAAGGTATTTTTTCTATCAGGTCTAACGAAAATAAAAACGTGGAGCTCGACGCTCGATTTGTTCGCCTATGAATACGCGGTACCCCTGATATCATCGGTTTTAGCTGCTTATATGGCAACCGCTGCGGAGCTCATTTTACCGGTGATGTTGGTGCTTGGTTTGGGTAGCCGTTTTGCCGCAGCGGGCTTGTTTATCTTGAATGCGGTGGCGGCAATTTCTTATCCAGATATAAGCCCTGCTGGGATTAACGATCACTATTTTTGGGCGGCGATGCTGTTGGTCTTAGTCTGTTATGGTCCTGGCAAAGCCTCAGTCGATTACTTTATTGCGCGCAAGGTGAACGCGCCACTCTGAGTTTCACATGGCGTTGAAATGGCATTGACGGTTGCCTCACTATTGAGTGTAAACTTAGGTTTACCTGATTAGCAGATAAGGGCGATACGTGGACATTAGTGATTTTCGACGAGAATACATGAGTGAGGGTCTGGAACGAGCGCAGCTCGCGTCAGATCCACTTGACCAATTTGAAACGTGGTTTAAACAGGCGAACAGTGCTGGCATAGCCGATGCCAACGCATGCAGTATCGCGACCTGTGGTACGGACGGAATGCCGTCTGCACGTACCGTCTTGTTGAAACTCTTTGACGCGACAGGCTTCGCTTTTTTTACTAATTACAACAGTCATAAAGCGCAACAACTAGAGCAAAATAGTCATGCCTCGCTATTGTTCCCATGGCTTCAGTTGAATCGCCAAGTTCGTATCGAAGGCCATTGTGAAAAACTTTCGCATGCAGAATCTTTCAAATATTTCACATCCCGGCCTCGAGGCAGCCAAATCGGTGCTTGGTGCAGTGATCAAAGTGAAGTCATTGAGTCGCGTCGTTTTTTAGAACAAAAGTATCAGGAAGTGGATGCGCGTTTTGAGTCGGAGGACATTCCTTTGCCCCCGTTTTGGGGCGGCTATCGATTAGTGCCAGTTATGATTGAGTTTTGGCAAGGTAGAGAAAATCGTTTGCATGATCGTTTTCAATTTCGTCTTGAGGACGGCGCATGGCGAGTTCAGCGTTTAGCGCCTTGAGGTGTTATGGCGCGGTTGATTGCGACGCTGTTTGAAGCTGAATATGTTCTAATCTGAGTTGCCCTAATTCTTGCGAAAGTGTTTCTACTGTTTGCTGAAGCTCGGTGATTAGGGTCTCTCTTTCTGCCAACGCATCGATTGAGTCGGCGAGTTGCAACGCATTATTTCTGAGATTCTGTTTGATCGTCTGCAGTGCTTGTTTGTCCAAAGGCGTGATCGCTTTAGAACCGTTACTGCTTATTATTTCTGAGACGGGGGTCGGTTTATAGACAGAGATTGGCAACGCATTCGTCACTGTATTTGTGGCACTCGCCTCCGCATTTCTAGCCAATAAAGCGTCCAACCAAGTGGCTTCGTTGCGGCTAACTGTCGGAAGGTTTTGTGTTTTATCGAGCACCATCGCCAGTGTTTTTCGGGTGTTATTTAGTTCAACTTCTTTTTTAGTAAGCGCCGATTTAGCCTGCAGCATGCGTTCTTGCGTTAGGTTGAGTACCTTTGCCAACTTATCGATGTTTTCGGATGCGGTCTGTACCTGACGGAAATACTGCTGTTGCTTATTTAAGTTATCAAAGGCGAGGTAGCCACCAATCACGCACACCACTAATAAGACAGGCAGTACTAAAGCACTTCGTTTTTGACGAGTGGTTTTGCGCAGAGTCATAGTTTCACGCAGCAGTTTTCGTTCGCGATTCAGTAGACGTTCGTTTTCACTGAGGCGTAATTCGCGTTGTATTAAATCTTGCGCTTTCAGCTGATTGGCGCGCTCGGTTTCGGCGACTTGCTGCTGGTGTGTTTCGATACGATTTTGCGTCGCCTCTTGCGCGGCAGTTTTGAGTGACAGCTTTTCCTCACGCTGTTCGAGCGCCTCTAGTTGTTGTTTTACGTCAGCGGCGTTTGTGCTCTTGTCCGTATCGTTGGAAGCCATTTTCTGCCCTTTATCTACTTTTTATTAAACTGCCGTGAGTTTTGCATAAGACATGACTAGCCACTTATTACCGTGCTCAGGAAACATTATTTGAATACGCGCATGCGCGCCTCGTCCCTCATAATTTAACACCGTGCCTTCGCCAAATTTGGGGTGAGTAACGAGTTGGCCAAGCTGAAACGCTGGCGGCTCCTCATCAATTAGGCGCGTGTTCACGCCTGCACTATTCATTGAAATAGGTCGCGCGACCGTATTTCTTAAGCGTACCTCTTGTAAAAATTCACTGGGAATTTCACGGATGAATCGAGAGATAGGGTGGTATTTTTCTTGGCCATATAAGCGCCGTGATTCAGCATGCGTGAGGACTAATTTTTCCTTGGCGCGTGTAATACCAACGTAGGCAAGGCGGCGTTCTTCCTCAAGTCTTCCCGGCTCTTCCAATGACATTTGATGAGGAAACAGGCCCTCTTCGGTACCTGCCAGAAACACGAGCGGGAACTCCAACCCTTTAGCGGAATGCAAGGTCATAAGTTGCACGCTATCTTCATGTTCATCGGCTTGCCGCTCACCGGCATCGAGCGCCGCTTGAGCTAAGAATTCAGCCAGGGGCGAGACATCTTCGTCTTCTGGGGAATAATCTTTCGTAGCACTGACCAGCTCTTCTAAGTTTTCTTTTCGGGCTTGGCCTTTTTCACCTTTTTCATTGGTATGGTGCGCTAACAAGCCGCTGTCCTTGATAACGTATTCACATAGTTCAGATAGATTTAATTCGTCGCGCTGCTCGTCGAGAGCATTGATCAACTGCATGAACGATTTAAGCCCCGATGATGCCTTTCCTTTGATCATGCCAAGCTCTAGACGACGTTCTGTCGCTTGCCAGAGTGAAAGTGATTCTGCTAAGGCAAGTTCTCTGATATCGGCCATGCCTTTGTTGCCTAAACCTCGAGGCGGTACATTAGCCACCCGTTCAAAAGCGGCATCGTCATGGCGGTAATAGATTAAACGTAAGTAGGCGAGCGCATTTCGTATTTCCTGGCGGTCGTAGAAACGTAAACCACCATAAATACGATAAGGAATCGCATGACGAATGAGCGATTCTTCAAGCATCCTAGATTGCGCATTAGAGCGGTATAAGATGGCGGCATCATTGCGCAATTGGCCTTGTTCAACCCATGCTTTAATTCGTTCAGCAATATAATTTGCTTCGTCTTGTTCGTTAAAGGCAGCATAGAGATCAATCGGTTCTCCATCGTTCCCCTCAGTCCAAAGCTCTTTGCCTAAACGATTGCTATTGTTGGCGATGACGGCATTGGCCGCTTTCAGAATTGTATTGGTCGAGCGATAGTTTTGTTCGAGGCGAATGGTCAGCGCATCATGACAGTCATTTTCAAATTGGCGGATGTTTTCAATTTTTGCCCCACGCCAGCCATAGATGCTCTGATCATCGTCGCCCACCACCATTAATGGCACGTTGTTACCCGCAAGGACACGGAGCCAGGCATATTGAATGGTATTGGTATCTTGGAACTCGTCAACGAGTAGATAACGAAAACGGTCTTGGTAATGCGCGAGTAATTGCGGATTATTTAGCCAGATCTCATGAGAGCGCAGCAATAGTTCACCAAAGTCAACCAAACCTGAATGCTGACATTGTGTTTCATAAGCTTGATAAATCATGCCCATGGTTTTGTCGTAGGCGCTCTGGGCAGGTGGTAAATGCGCTGCGCGCCGCCCCTCATCTTTTTGACCATTTATGTATGACTGTACTTGTTTTGGTGGCCAGCGTGTATCGTCAATATTATTGTCTTTTAGAATGCGTTTAATGATACGGAGCTGGTCATCCGAATCAAGAATCTGGAAGTTCTCTGGTAAATTCGCTTCGCGCCAGTGCGTGCGTAAAAGGCGGTGTGAAATGCTATGGAAGGTGCCAAACCACATCCCACGACTCGGTAGTTCGAGCATTTCCTCTATGCGCCCGCGCATTTCTTTCGCTGCTTTATTGGTGAAGGTGACAGCCATGATCGCACCCGGATTAAACCCTTCAATTTGCACTAACCAGGCAATACGGTGCACCAATACCCGTGTTTTACCGCTACCTGCGCCAGCGAGCACGAGTAGGTTTTTAGCGGGTGCTGCGACGGCTTCCCGTTGGGCATCATTTAAGTCATCAAGAATATGGGAAACATCCATAGCAGTGCTTTTCGTTGGTTATAGACACAAGCGTCAACTTTTCACCGCGCAGTATATCAGTGCGCGTTGGCGACCGTAGCATTGCAAGATGACAATCATGACAGGAAAGCGGCTCGGTGCATGATTTTCTCTAAAATCACGTTAGAATGACTTATCGTTTAAATAACAATGAGATACGACAGTGTCCGGCCTGCTTGATGAGCTTTCCTCTTTCTTGCCTGAATGCCCAGCAACGGCACAGGAGCAGCTTGCCTTTTATGGTGTTGTTATTTTTTCCACCGCGTTGTGGTGCGCGGGTCAACCTTGGACGCTCGGCGCCTTTATATTAGTGTTTGCGATCGTCGTCAGCGCCTTGGCTATCCTCTATGGCTTGTTAGGTGCTTACAAAGAGACTATCGCGGTATCGCTGGCCACGCGAATGCTTCCTGCAGTACTTGGCTTGGCTTGGCTGGGCCTGGCTTTTTTACCCGAGGCCCTAAGTATCGAGCAGCTCTTGGCGTTTGTCGTCTTGGGTTTTTTATTGCTTTTGCTCATCCCTCCCTTCGGATCAACGATTGGGTTGAGTTTCGCTATGCCGGTAATGCTGGCCTTGAATCAAGCTTTATGGAAAACGGATCTAGCCGCGTACGGTTATATTTTTGTCGTACTTAATGTCTGCTTTATCATTTATTTGCTCAGCACATTGAAGGCAATGAACACCGGTGTCGATGAGCGCTCTGGAAATATTCAGATACTGAGAAAAGAGAACGACAGGCTTCGTCTCGCTATTGAAAGCCAAGGCGCTTCGCTTGACTATGGCGGTTCTGAGCAAACACAAGCCCTACAAGATGCCAACCGTCAACTCAGTGAGCAGATCGCTTTACGTAAAACGATCAGTGATGCCCTTGTGAAAAGCCAGACTCGTTTAACCCAGGCGATTGAGGCCTCGCATCTTGGCTTAATCGATTGGGATATTGCGCAAGGCCGTTTTTATCAGTCGTCTTTCCATCAGTTTTACGGTGACAAAGAACAGAGCTCTCAGCAAATTATCGAAACCCTTAAGCGGGTCATTCATCCCGCTGATTATG
>Ga0209495_1001569_pt1 | contig 15855 bp, 11 predicted proteins | sample EN1Hudsemesocosm_FD_184629 | JGI IMG/M metagenome (GOLD analysis project Ga0209495, IMG submission 184629) | Methane-oxidizing microbial communities from mesocosms in the Hudson Canyon - EN1E Hudson Canyon (SPAdes) (version 2) | ecosystem: Environmental > Aquatic > Marine > Cold seeps | place... | reverse complement strand
TCATTACCTGTATTGAGCAATGCCAGTCAAACCTTGAATAAAGATAAGATGCTTGGCGAGGTCTGGTTATTAAATGTTTGGGCATCGTGGTGTGTTTCTTGTCGTTCAGAACACCCCGTGTTCAACCAATTAGCCAGAAAAAAACTAGTTAAGATTGTAGGGTTGAACTACAAAGATGAACCGACTGCGGCTAAACAATGGCTGGCTCAACTGGGTAATCCATATAATGTCAGTATGATGGACCAGGAAGGTCGTACAGGGATAGATTATGGTGTTTATGGCGTGCCAGAGACTTTTGTTGTCGATAAAAAGGGCATTATTCGTTATAAGCATACAGGGCCAGTAAGCTGGCAAGATGTAGAAAAAATATTAATCCCACTGATTAATCAATTAAAGGCTGAAGTTTAAATGAAATTGTTTCAAATTATAGTTTTATTGGCGCTTTCGCTGAATTGTTTCGCGGCTGTGGAATACAAAAAGTTTGCAAATCCGGAGCAGGAAGAGGCTTATAAAATATTGATTGATGAGCTGCGTTGTCTGGTTTGTCAAAATCAGACTATTGCAGATTCAAATGCCGAGTTAGCACAAGATTTGAGACGGCAAGTCTATGAAATGTTGCAACAAGGAAAAAGCAAAGATGAAATAGCCGAATTTATGACCCAACGTTATGGTGACTTTGTTTTATACAATCCACCTTTTAAAGCAAAAACAGGTTTGTTATGGATTGGGCCTATCGTATTTTTAGTGATCGGTTTAGTGATGCTGTTTTTATTCAGTCGAAAAAAGAAGCTGGCTGACCGTGGCGATGTTTCAGATGCTGAGCTTATGGAAAAAGAGCAGCAAAAAGCCAAAGTAAGAGCTTTACTTAGAGAGGGAGAATAATTGTGAATACTACTTATTGGATTGTTGTATCTATTTTATTAGCGACTGCTTTTATTATTATTATCCCCCCTTTATTGAAAAGAAAAGAAATAAAGCAAGCTGATTCAGACCAAAGAAATATCTCTATTGCACAAGAGCGAGCCAAAGATTTACAACAACAGTTAGATGCGGGCATGCTTACCCAGCAACAGTTTGATGAACAGTACAATGAACTGGAATTAACATTGGGCGATGATCTAGGGATTGAACAAAACATTAATGATTTTTCCACTCAAGGAAAGTGGGTTGCCCCCGTCATTATCATCATTGTTTCCTTAAGTTCGGTCTTTAGCTATTTTGCATTAGGTGAACCTGATGCATTAATTAAAGCTGAAATGAAGCCGCCGCAGCAGCAAGCCGGTAAGGCTGGGCAGGATATTAATGCTATGGTCATGCAATTAGCTCAACGTTTAAAAGAAAACCCTGATAATGCAAAAGACTGGATTATGCTAGGCCGATCTTTTAAATACTTAAAACAATATCAGCTAGCCGTTAACTCATTTAAAAAAGCCCATGCTTTATTAGGTGATCAACCGGAAGTGCTGTTGCATTATGCTGATGCTTTGGCAATGGCCAATAATGGCAGTCTGGCAGGTAAAGCCTCTGAGCTGGTTTTTAAAGCATTAGAAAAATCACCCAATGATGTAACGGGTTTATGGCTAGCTGGAATGGCCAAGGCTGAGGAAAAAAACTTCCCTCAAGCATTAAGTTACTGGAATAAGTTGCTAACTATCTTGCCAGCAGGTTCTGATTCTTATCAGCAAGTACAAAACCTCATTAAAACCATTCAAACTCAAAATTCAACGGCTGAACCCATTGCCAACACAGTTGTTAAGGCTGAATCAGCAGTCAGTATTGATGTTCAGGTTAGTGTGAGTGATAACTTTAAAGCTAAGGTAAGTGATACCGATACGGTTTTTATTTATGCTAAAGCATTGACCGGGCCGCCTATGCCCTTAGCGATAGTCCGAAAACAAGTGTCTGACTTGCCGTTAAAAGTTACTTTAGATGATGCCATGGCGATGATGCCAACAATGAAATTATCTAGTTTTAAAGCGGTAAAAGTAATGGCCAGAATTTCAAAGTCGGGTTCTGCCATGCAACAAAAAGGGGATTTTGTAGGCGAATTAGAATTAACGGAATTGGCTAAAGAGCAATCCGTAGTGATTGTTATTAATAAAGAAATATAACGATGGGGCGCAGGCTTTAGCCTGCATTCTTCGAATTAACTAAGCAGGCTAAAGCCTGCGCCCCAAGCCCGACTATAGTCTATTTTACTTAAGCCCAAATAAATAACTAAAATATGGACCAATCAATAAAATTTGATCTTGATTTAATACATCGCTATGACAAGGCGGGGCCTAGATATACCTCATACCCTACAGCATTAGAATTACATGAAGGCTTTGCTGATAAGGAATATAGAGAACATATTACCAAATCAAATGCAGCGGGTGGTCCTTTATCACTTTATTTTCATATCCCTTTTTGTGATACCGTTTGTTATTACTGCGCCTGTAATAAAATAATCACCAAAAATAGAAAACATGCAGAACCTTATTTAGAAAATCTGTATAAAGAAATTGCCATGCAAGGCTCGCTGTTTGATAACAGCAGAGTAGTTAATCAATTGCATTGGGGTGGCGGCACACCCACTTTTTTAAGTTTTGAGCAAATGAAAGGCTTGATGGATGCAAGCCGTCAACACTTTAATTTAAGAGATGATGACAAAGGCGAGTACTCAATAGAAGTTGATCCTAGAGAAACCAATGATCAAACTATTTCCCAATTAAGAGAGCTAGGTTTTAACCGTATCAGTCTAGGTTTACAGGATTTTAATCCAGATGTTCAAAAAGCGGTAAATCGTATCCAGACTGAAGAACAAACCTTTGCTGTTTTAGATGCGGCGCGTAAACACGGTTTTAGATCGACCAGTATCGATTTAATCTATGGATTACCGTTACAAACAGTCGATACTTTTGCAGAAACCTTGGATAAGGTCTTGGCTGTTTCTCCAGACCGTTTTTCTATCTTTAATTACGCCCATATGCCGACAAGGTTTAAAACCCAGAGGCAAATTAATGATGCAGATATGCCTAGCCCAGAAGTTAAGCTAGATATTTTGCAGATGATGGGGGGGAAATTAATTGAAGCGGGTTATGTCTATATCGGTATGGATCATTTTGCCAAACCTGATGATGAATTGGCTATAGCGCAACGCGAAGGCAAGTTATACCGAAACTTTCAAGGCTACTCTACCCATTCGGATTGTGATCTGGTGGGCATGGGGATTACCTCAATCGGGCGAGTTGGGGATGCCTATATTCAAAATGTTAAAGCATTAGATGAATATGATGATTTGATTAGCCAGGGTAAACTTCCTGTATTCAAAGGTGTAGATCTTAATGAGGATGATAAATTACGCAGAGCAGTTATCACTCATTTAATTTGTCATTTTGAATTGGAGTTCTGCAAAATAGAACAACAGTTTGATATTGTTTTTGCAGATTATTTTGCAACTGAATTAAGTAATCTTGAACAGATGCAAACTGATGGTTTATTAGTTTTAACTGCAAAAGGCATACAGGTTCAGACGGCAGGTCGATTGCTAATAAGAAATATTTGCATGATTTTTGATAAATATCTTGCTCAGAAGCAGCAACAGTTTTCCAAAGTGATTTAAGACTCAATTATAGGATGTGCTGAGGAAACGAAGCGCATCTTTCATCATCCTGATTCCCCATGAGCTTCCGCCATAATATACGGAAAAGAATAAATCCAACTTCTGCGCGTCATCCCCGAGGTCTGTTATCGGGGATCCATTCAGAGTAAATTAGATTCCTGCTTAGAGAATGCAGGAATGACGGGGTAGAGGAGTTGGCTTTTTTAAAATGGCGGAGAGTCATGGGTGATCAGGTTCATTATTTAAATTCCTGATTAAAACTTATTTTGAATTGAAGCTTACACGCGCATGCTCTATTATTTATTAGCCCTTTATGCAGATATAAATACTACAATTGTTTGAGCTTGGCCTGGCTCTGTTATAATCAATCAATTTTTGATTAGGTAGCACATATGGCTAGCGATAGTTTTTCTTCTCTTTCAATTTCTAGCGCGCAAATTGCTAACTTGGATTCATTAGGCTATAAAACCATGACAGCTGTGCAAGCACAGGGTCTTCCTCATGTTTTACAAGGCAAAGACCTTATTGCCAGAGCCAAAACAGGCAGTGGTAAAACCGCAACCTTCGGCATAGGTTTATTAGAAAATATTAATCCTCGTTTTTTTGGCGCACAAGCCTTAATTCTGTGTCCAACACGCGAATTAGCTGACCAGGTCGGCAAAGAACTGCGCAAACTAGCACGTTGTATCCCAAATATAAAGTTAGTGTTGTTGTGTGGCGGTAAACCGTTTGCTTTTCAAAAAGCCTCACTAGAACATGGTGCCCATATTATTGTTGGCACCCCAGGCCGAATCCAAGATCATCTAAATAGAGAGACTTTGGATCTGAGTGGCTTAAAAACACTAGTGTTGGATGAAGCCGATAGAATGCTGGATATGGGTTTCTCTGATGTGATTAATGATATTATTGATCAAACCCCTGAAAACCGCCAAACACTGTTGTTTTCGGCGACCTATCCAGAAACTATCATTCAGATGAGTGATTCAATTTTACAGGAGCCTGTAACGGTAAGTGTAGAGTCAGAACATCAAACCAGTGTGATTGATCAAGTGTTTTACAAAGTAAAAGAACATCAGCGTAATGATACTTTGTTAGCTTTGTTTGAGCATTATCAGCCAGAAACCACCGTCGTCTTTTGTCATACCAAAATACAATGTGATGAAGTTGCCCGCTATCTGGATGGTCATAATATTGAAGCACTAGCGATTCATGGTGATTTAGAGCAAAGAGACCGTGATCAGGTGCTGGTCAGGTTTGCCAATAAAAGCTGTTCGGTTCTGGTGGCAACTGATGTCGCAGCACGAGGCTTAGATATAAAGTCTTTGTCAGCCGTGGTTAACTTTGAACTGCCGCGTGATCCTGAAATCTATGTTCATAGAATAGGTCGTACTGGTCGGGCTGGTGAAAAAGGTATTGCTTTAAGTCTGTATATTGATTCCGAGAAAATGCGGGTTAATGCCATTGAGGAATATCAGAATAAAGTATGTAACAGTCAGGACGTTGCTAGCCTAAACCGTGATGATAAGTTTAGCGTACATCCAACCATGGCTACCCTGCAAATTGATGCGGGACGAAAAAACAAAATTCGTCCTGGTGACATCTTAGGTGCCTTAACAGGTGATGCAGGGTTGAAAGGTACACAGATTGGTAAAATTGATATTTTTGATGTGGCCAGTTATATCGCTATCGATCGTAAAGCCTTAAGGCAGGTTCTGGATTATTTTGCCAATGGAAAAGTAAAAGGTAAAAGTGTTCGGGCACGCATGATTAGTTAGTAAGGAATGTGCATAAAATAAAACAACAACTTTGGGGCGCAGTCCTTTAGGCTGCTTTTAATCTGCAGGCTGAAGAGGCTTTGAAAGTATTCTCTTTTTGACCTCCCCCTTTGGAAAAAGGGGATAGAGGGGGATTTTATAAAAAATAAATTCATTGATTTTAAAGCTTTCTTTTATGAATTAAAATCCCCCCTAACCCTTCTTTGCTAAAGAGGGGGGTAAGAGCTTAATAGCCAGCTAAATCGAACCCTCTTAAGAAAGGGTGATGAAATAACTTGAGCAAGTATTTCATCTACCTTCCTTAGTATTAAAATAATATTGAAAAACAGAAAAAATGAGTACAGAAAAAGAATTACAAGCACGTAGTGAATCAAAATGTGAGCTTTGTTCAGCAACAGAAAATTTGAATGTTTACGAAGTCCCACCCACATCGAATGGTAGTGCAGATGAGTCAGTACTGCTTTGTAATACTTGTTCAGATCAAATAGAAAATCCGGACAAAGTTGATGTGCATCACTGGCGTTGTCTTAATGACAGTATGTGGAGTCAAGTCCCTGCTGTACAAGTGCTAGCATGGCGTATGTTGACACGCTTAAATGCCGAAGGCTGGGCGCAAGATTTGCTAGACATGTTGTATCTGGATGATGACGCATTAGTATGGGCGCAAGCAACAGGCGAGGGTGCAAGTGATGATGATACCGTTAAGCATATTGATAGTAATGGTGCAGTCCTGGAAGCGGGTGATACGGTCACTCTAATTAAAGACTTAAATGTAAAAGGCGGTGGTTTTACCGCAAAACGTGGAACAGCTGTACGTGGTATTTCACTGGTTGCTGATAATGCAGAACATATTGAAGGTAAGGTCAGTGGTCAGCAGATTGTTATATTGACTAAGTTTGTTAAAAAGGCGAACTAATCATATTTACAAAACTTTTTTAAGGAAAATTGATGCATATTCTTGGTGTAGATATTGGTGGCTCTGGTATTAAAGGTGCAGTGGTTGATACCAAAACAGGGGAGTTGGTAACTGAACGACACAGAATTGAGACCCCACAACCAGCTACGCCAGAAGCTGTTGCTGGAGTACTTAAACAACTAGTTCAGCATTTTGACTGGTCAGGCCCTGTGGGGTGCGGTTTTCCTGCTTCTATTCAACATGGTGTAGCGCGAACGGCTGCAAACCTATCTGATGCGTTTATTGGTACCGATATTGATAAGCTATTTTCTGAAACCACAGATTGCCCTTGTTATAACCTCAATGACGCTGACGCTGCTGGTCTTGCTGAAATGAATTTTGGTGTAGGTGCCGGACAGTCAGGGATTGTCTTATTGGTTACCATTGGTACCGGGCTGGGTACAGTGCTGTTTACTGATGGCGTGTTGCTACCTAATACTGAGCTGGGACATGTCTATATGGAAAATGGTATAAAAGGAGAGCATTTTGCCTCAGATGCAGTACGAAAAGCCGAGGATCTGGGCTGGAAAAAATGGGGTAAACGTTTTAATGAATACATCAGCATGATGGAAGCTTTATTTTGGCCCGATTTAATTATTTTGGGTGGTGGTGCAAGCAAAAAGTTTGATAAGTTTAAACAGCAACTTACTGTCAATACGCCTGTTAAACCAGCAACTTTATTAAACCTGGCTGGCATAATAGGTGCAGCAGTTTATGCTGAGTCAAAAAACAGTGTTGTCGATAAATAATATAGCATAAGTCTTTAACCCTGGTATTGTCAGCTCGACTGGAGTAATTAGGAAGCTATACCTTCCTAATTACCTATGATGTTAAAGCTGTTCACCTTAGGTTTATGTTTTCGGGTGTAGACTGGAATCAACTTCAAGCTTGTTAATCCTTAACAGCCTTAAGCCAATGTCCTCCAATCTAAACCCGGCTTACGATGTGGCCGGGTTCTTTTTGTTTTCTGTATAAGGCTTCACTGTTCCGTTTTTGTACAAAAGTGGTCATGTGTTGTATTATTTAAGGATGAAGTTAAAGGAGTCGTTATGAATAGCATTGGTACACCTCAAACAGTCGCTGTTTTTCCTACACAACAAGCAACATCAATATTAAAAACGGCTAATGATCAACCCAAAGTGGCGTTGCAATTAATTCCACCAGTCCCTCCAGCTCCAAAAGCTAGTGGTAATGTTGGAAATAATATTAATATTTCAGTTTGATTGCCTGTTTAGTTAATTATTATCCACTGAGTTAGCACTCAGAATGTGTGTGAAAAAAGTAGGAGGGGCCTTTGGCCGCGAATGCTGTTGATCTAGATTTTGTTCCAACCCCCACCTAACTCTGAAATAAGCCTTTTATTTGTTTTGCGTTTCTAAAAAGCCATTAGCAATAGCATCATTAACTATATGCATAGCTCTGCACACGATTAAGATCTCAATATTTCTCAGAAAATAATCATAAAAAAATTGATTAGAGTTGCTCACAATATGTTAATTTAGCGCTCTTTTTATTAAACAAGGCAAGAAACAATAAATGAGTAACGAAGTCATTAATCAGGTACCTACATTAGAAAGAGCTAAAGAATTTGAGCAACAAGCTAAAGAAGGGCTTGAGCAGTCAAAGCTAGGGCAAGATAAGGCCATTATTGCTTGCCATAAAATGAGAGATACCAAAGCTTATAAGACGCTTGGTTTTGAGTCTTATTATGCCTGGGGCGAAAGTGCTTTAAATCTAAAGAAATCCAGGCTTAATGAATTGGCTGTTGCCGGTGAGGTTCAGCAAGAATTGTTATCAGCAGTAGTAGAAAATGAAACAGAGGTGAAGGATACTGCGGTTTCTTTAGATTCGGTTAAGGAAGCAGAAGTCATTACGCCTGCTGATGATGATTCATTTTCTGGAGCTGAAACTATAACTGAAACTGAAACTAATTCAAACGATGAATCTGATGTTTTGACGGAGACAGATTCTCAGACTATCTCTAATGTTCCTGACTTATCGGTGATGAGTACACCACATTTGCTTGCTTTGGCAAAAGCACCGAAAGGAGAGCGCCTTGCTGTTCTGGATATTGCGGCTGATGAGGCTAAAGCAGAAGATAAACCCTTAACGACCAATACAATTAAAGAAGCTGTAAAAGCATCTGCCAAACCCGTCGAATATATTGAGCCATCAGCTGAAGAAAAAGCCGTTGCAATAAAAAAACAGCATAGATCAACAATGGTTAAAGTAAGTAAATTAAATGATGTATTAATCGAGCTGGATACCTCTGAGGTTAACAGTGAGGAAGTGGAAAGCTGGAAGATATATCTGGGTGAACTTAAACAATCAATCTCAGACCTTGAAAAAGGACTAGGGTTTGAATAACGAGTTAAAATAAAGCAGGACTTATTTTATATTAGGACGTGAGGCTTTAGCCTCGCCTGAGTCTTCGAGGCTAAAGTAACTCAGCTGTATTTTGGATGGGTCCCAATGTCGTTAAATTAAGAAAAATGTAGATTGGGTTAGCGGCAGCGTAACCCGACAAACCCTTGAAAAATGGTGGATAACGCTATTGAGACTGTGAAAGTATTGGCTTTTAGCTCCCCTCTTTGGAAAAGAGGGGTTGGGGGAGATTTTATTACAAAAACAATTCATTTGATATCAATGGGTTACTGGATTGTAAAATCCCCCTCTATCCCCCTTTTCCAAAGGGGGAGGTCAAAAAGAGAATACTTTCACAGTCTCTATTGCTCATTCACCCTACTTTTTGTTCCCATGCTCCCGCGTGGGAATACATACCTGCTTAAGGTCACAGCACGGTATGCATTCCCACCGAATACGGTGGGAACGAGAAACCTGTGTTTTGTACACAGTCATATAACTTAATGACATTGGGGTGAGTACCTATATGCAATAGCAATTGCCAAGGGTAAGAACAGACTACAAGAACTTTTGGAATTGTTAATAGGATGGTTCAGTTATGAAGAAGGGAATTAATGTTATTTAATTTATCAGACACATTAGTGATAGGTATTTCTGCTACCGCTTTATTTGATTTAAAAGAAGCAGATCAGGTGTTTCGAGAAAAGTATGCCGAAGATAAAGATACAGCCATCGTAGAGTATCGTAAATACATGCTCGAAAGAGAAGATGAGCCACTGCAAGATGGCACGGGTATGCCATTAGTCAAAGCATTGCTTGAATTAAATAAATACCAGCCAGAGGATGAAGCGCCTTTGGTTGAAGTGGTCGTTATGTCTAGAAATAGCCCGGAAACGGGAATTAGGGTGTTACAAAACATTAGAAATAAACAGCTAAAAATATCCAGACATGCTTTTACGGGTGGGGAATCTGTAGTTGATTACCTGGATGCTTTTGATGTTGATTTGTTTTTAACGACCATGGTTAAAGATGCGCAAAAAGTTATTGATGGAAAAACGTGTGCAGCAGCTATTTTAAAAGATCCACCGAAAAACCCAAAGAAATTGCCAGAAGGTCAGGTTCGCATTGCTTTTGATGGAGATGCTGTATTATTTGATGAAAGTAGTGAAATTGTTTATAAAGCAGAAGGTTTGGATAAGTTCTGTGAATCCGAAGACCAGCAACAGAATGAGCCTATGCAGGAAGGTCCTTATGCTGCACTATTAAAAAAAATATCGAGATTACAAGAAAGATTGCCTTTTAGTGTCGAATCATCACCTGTACGCATTTCGATAGTCACGGCCAGAAACGCGCCAGCTGAAATGCGAGTCATAAAAACACTTCGGCATTGGGGTGTTTATGTCGACGAAATATTCTTTTTAGGCGGACTAGAAAAAACTAAAGTATTAGAGGCCTTTCATCCCCATATATTTTTTGATGATCAAGAGTTACATATTGAAAATGCCGCTAAGGTAGTGCCTTCAGGCAAAGTACCCTATTCGAGTTCATCGCCATTACATAAACAGGCTATTGATCGATCAGAAAGATAGTTTCTGAGTCACGCTACAGTCATTAAACTTATTCCGTAACAAACTTATGCTTAGAATTATTCATACCGCAGATTGGCATTTAGGTCATCACTTGCACGGTATTTCAAGAGACTATGAACATCAGCAATTTTTAGCCTGGTTATTAGTACAGCTACAAACCTTAAATGCCGATGCATTAATTGTTGCTGGCGATATTTTTGATACAGCCAACCCCTCGGCAGTTGCCCAAACTCAGTTATATGACTTTTTGGTAAAAGCAAGAAGCCTGTGCCCTTTGCTAGATATTATTCTAATCGGTGGTAATCATGATTCAGCGGCTCGATTAGATGCTCCGGCTGCCATTTTAAATGCCTTAGGAGTTTCTGTAGTCGGTGGACTTATTGACAATGAACAGGGCGAAACTGACTGGAAGCGGCTGATAGTTCCATTAAAAAATAAACAAGGCGAAATTAAAGCATGGTGTGGAGCCATGCCTTTTTTACGCCATGCTGATTTACCCGATAATACAGCAGAAGACCCATTGGTTTCAGGGGTTAGGGAACTCTATACCGCGTTAATTAAAAATCTTCAGCAACAAGCCGTTAATGAAGAAGCGCTTGTTCTAACCGGACATTGTTATATGGTCGGGGGTAATTTATCAGAATTAAGTGAGCGAAAAATTCTTGGCGGTAATCAACATGCTTTACCAGTTGATATCTTTTCTGAGGCTATTAGCTACACTGCATTAGGCCATCTACATTTGGCACAGTCAGTGGGAGACAATGAAACTGTTCGATACAGTGGCTCCCCCATACCTTTATCGTTTGATGAGCAGCATTATAAGCATCAAGTTGTAGTCGTTGATATTCAAGAGGACAAAACAGTAGAAACAACAAGTCTCTATGTTCCACGAAGTGTTGAAATTGTACGAATTCCAAATGCTAATTCGTTTTGTGAATTACAAGTGGCTATAGAGCAGCTTGAAGAATATCCGTTTGATTCAGGTTTATCAATTGAGCAGCAACCCTTATTAGAACTGCGCATATCTTTAGAAAAACCAGAGCCTGGTCTTAGGCAACAAATAGAGCTTTGTGTAGCAGAATTACCAGTAAGGCTGTTGAAAATATCAACCGCATACTCTGGCAATGAAAAGGGCCTGGCTGATGTGGTTGAAGAACAGCGATTAGAAGAATTGTTGCCAGAACAGGTTTTTATGCAGTGTTACGAAAACAAATTTGATACCACGGCACCGACTGAGATTCTGGCATTATTTAATGAATTACATGAAAGTCTGCAAGGAACTGACTAATGCGTATATTAACGATAAGAGGAAAAAACCTGGCAAGTTTGGCCCAGGCGTTTGAAATTCAGTTAGAAGATGGAGTGCTTAAATCGTCTGGATTATTTGCAATTACCGGAGCAACCGGGGCTGGAAAAAGCACCATATTAGATGCGCTTTGTTTGGCGCTGTATGACAAAATGCCCAGATTGCCTGATGGTCATAGTGTATTTGTTGGTCATAAAGATGAAGAAGATTCGGTCCGTGTAAAAAGTAACGATGTGAGTTCAGTTTTGCGTAGAGGAACGGCCAGTGCTTATGCTGAAGTTGATTTTTTAGCTCAGGATAAACAAAGTTACCGCGCTAGATGGGAAATAACTCGAGCCAGAGGCAAAGTGAATGGAAAGCTGCAGCCACAAAAAATGACGCTGCAAAACCTGCTGACTTCAGAAAAAATTGGTGAAGGAAAAAAGGGCACATTACTGGCAATTGAGCAATTTATAGGTTTGAATTTCGATCAATTTCGTCGCTCTGTTTTGTTAGCTCAAGGGGATTTTGCTGCATTTTTAAAAGCTAAAAAAGATGATAGATCCAATTTGTTGGAAAAAATCACTGGGACGGATATTTATAGTGAATTATCTATTGCTGCATTTGAGCGAGCCAAGCAGGAAAAGCAGGCGCTGGATAAAATTACTGACAAGCTAGTCGATAAAACACCGCTGCCGAAACAGGAAAGAGAGCTGCTGGAAAATGAAAAACAGCGGATTTCAACTGAATCAACAAAGCTGCAAAAGGAAATAAAGTCCACTCAAGACACACTTAAGTGGTTTGATACTCAAAAAACACTCAAGCAAGATGAGGCAAATGCTAAACGTGATGAGCAGCTAGCCCAATCCCATTGGGATGCTTCTCAGTCGGGCAGAGATGAGCTACAACAGCTGGAGCAAGTTCAGCCATTAAGACCTTTATTTCAGCAGTCGATAGATTTGGCTGAAGAGTTAGTTGAAGCCGATAAAAATTTTCAGCTTAACCAGGATTCACTTGTTGAAGCAGATCATAAATTAGAGCTAATTAAGAAACAGCTTGAGCAGGCCGACAAAAATTACTTAGAAACAGTTAAGCAAAACAAAGCAGCACAGCCATTATTGCAACAGGCACGTCAGCTAGACACTCAAATTACCAGCAGTTCTGAAGCTGTTGATGAAGCAACAAAAAGCAATCAGCTACAAAAAACCCAATGGCAAGATGCTGAATCACAATTGAGAATTTTGCAGCAGCAAAACATGGACAAAGAATCTGTAAAACAACAGAGTCAGATCTGGCAGGAACAGCATGCGAGCATTGAAGAGGTAGCCAGGCAGTGGGAGCGCTGGGAAAATGAACTTAAAGGCTATATAGAAAATGACAAATTAATAGATCAGTTAAGAAATCAACAGCGTAGTTTAGAAATACAACTTTCGAAAGATCAAAAGGGGTTGGCTGAGACCCAAGAAAAAGAGACTCGGCTATTACAGGAAAAAAATGATCTTGCTGAGGTCATTAATGAGCTGAAAAAGAAAACTGTTCAACAATCATCCTCCGAAATCCATCAACAAAAAGAACAGTTAGAACAGAAAATATCTCAAATAGATAAAGCCAGTGAGTTGGCAAGCAAAGGATTGGAGCAACGGTCAGCTCTTAAGAAAGACAAAGCTCTTTTATTGACTGTGGAGCAAAATATCCAGCAAATTAATGAAAGGACTCCCGAATTATCAATTCAATTACAGGAAAAGCAAACGCAACTGGATGAGGCACAAAATGCATTTAATTTAATGCATGCCGCCAGCCAAAAAACAGCCAAAGATTTAAGAAGTTTGTTACAAGAGAATGAGCCTTGTCCTGTCTGTGGATCAGAACAACATCCCTGGGAAAATAGTGAGCTGGCTAAAACCATTAATCTGCCTGTTGAAGAGCAGAAAAAACGGTTAACAACATTAAATTTAGAAAAAGAAGGGCTGATTGCTGAGCAAAGCCAAAAAAAGAGTGAAACAATTCAGTTAGAAATAGATAAGCAAAGATTGTCAGAAAATATCCACAAGACTGAAAGCTTGCTTAGTCAATTCGCTGGAAAATGGTTGCTTATCGATGTGACTGAAAAACCTGAATGGCCACTTGTGGATGAAGCTGATATTACGAAATTCAATCATTTGAATAGTCAATTAAAAGCCGATTATGCTGAGGTGAAGCTATTGGAAGAGCAGCTTCTGGCATGGCAAAAAAAGATAGATTTATTACGCTCAAAATTTGATCAGCTAAGCGAGAAATACTCAAAACAACAACAGGAAACCGTTGAGTCAGACAAGCAAGTGGCAAAACAAAGTGCTGATTTGATAACGTTAGAAAAGGATTTTCTACGCTTTGAAGAGCTTGGTGCTGAATCAATAAACTTGTTAAGCACACCTTTTCAATCAATCAATGATTGGCAGTTGCAATTAAATCAGGATGGGAATGCATTCCTTCAATCAATACGTAAAGATGTACTAAAGTGGCTGGAAACGACGGATGAATTGAAAAACATCGAAAACCAGCTTGTAGATATTAAAACCAAGCTGGCAGTTGCAGAAGCAGCAGAAGCGCAACAGCAGATTTTATTGCAGAAGTACAGTAAAGGTCTAGAACAGGCTAAGCAAACAAAGCAAGGTTTTATTGCCGAACGTAGAAAGATCTTTCAGGGCCAGTCAGCCAATGATTTTTCAGAGCAACTTGAACAACAAGTACAGAAAGCCGAAACTGAAAAGCATGAAGCGGAATCTGCTTTAGCAGCAATCAAAATTGAAATAACACGTTGTAATAGTGCGGTAGCACATTGTCAAAAAGAACAGCAAAAATGTACAACAAAAAAAATAGCCTCTGAACAAAAACTTGATCAGGCATTGCAGAAAATAAATCTTGATAAGGAGGCTCTGCAGAATCTTTTAAATAAAGATGATCAATGGATTGAGCTTCAAAAAAATAAATTTAAAGAATTGACGGTTAAGTTGCAAGAAACAACGGCCGTGTTAAATGTTAAAAACCAACATCTACTGGATCATGAAGATAATATCCCTGATGCTAAAGAGCCAGAGCTGCATCAGCAGATAAAAGCGCTGGCTGAGATACTGGAAAAATTAGAGCAGGATAAAGAGAATAATGATTTTGCTCTACGCTCGGATAATGAAAAAGTCACATTGGCTAAAGATTTACAACACGAATTACAATTTCAAACAAAGTGTTGGGAAAAATGGGAAAGCCTTAATGAATTGATAGGGTCAAGTAGTGGGCAAAAATTTAGAATATTTGCTCAGAGCTTAACGCTGGAAACCTTACTTTCTTATACCAATAGTCATTTACAAGAATTTGCCAAACGTTATCATTTGCAGCGTGTGCCAGGAAGTGACCTGGAGCTTCAAGTGCTTGATCGTGATATGGCAGATGAAGTAAGAAGTGTTCATAGTTTGTCGGGTGGTGAGAGCTTCCTGGTTTCATTGGCGTTAGCGCTTGGCCTTGCCTCTCTTTCATCAAATAAAATTCAGGTCGAATCTTTATTTATTGATGAAGGCTTTGGTAGTTTAGACCAAGAAACGCTGGATATAGCTATTGCTAGTTTAGATACATTGCAATCTTTAGGCCGAAAGGTCGGTGTAATCTCTCATGTACCGGTATTAGTAGAAAGGCTAGGAGCAAAAGTCGTTGTCGAAAAAATGGGGGGAGGGCAGAGTAAGGTTTCTATTAGATCTTTTTAAATACCTGCTTTTATGGCTTTAGTTGAAATCCAGCATAATCTCTTAATGTGTATTCGCTCGAACTTAATCTTACAATTTTATGAGTAATTGGTTTCAGCCAAAAGCGAGCAAAGGGCTGGCTTTCTAAGAGTATCAATCCCGATCAAAATCCAACGGGCTCTTTGTCTGTTTAAGTGTTCTGCTTTGCACTGCCTGAGAGAAAAACATCATGTTGGTACTTATGGCAAAAGTCCCAATAGAACTGTAGCCATTTTTTATAAACAGCTCTATCTTTGTCAGAAAAGAGCTTTTTACTCAGCAAAAGATTATAAAATTTTTGAATTAAAGGACCTGGAAGTTTAAGCATGAATGTTAATCATAAACGAGTTACCTTGTAATAAATGTATGTTAACTAGTTTAGAGTTACAGGTCTAACGCCTTTTGTCTTGCTAAAGCGTTTGGGTTGGCGTTAGAATAACCAGACCGAGACAATCACTTGTTATTTGTTTCCTGCGAGGGCTAGTAGCAGAAAGAAATTCAGTTGTGAAAGAGCGGAAACTGAGTGCTGTG
>Ga0209495_1001568_pt1 | contig 15872 bp, 10 predicted proteins | sample EN1Hudsemesocosm_FD_184629 | JGI IMG/M metagenome (GOLD analysis project Ga0209495, IMG submission 184629) | Methane-oxidizing microbial communities from mesocosms in the Hudson Canyon - EN1E Hudson Canyon (SPAdes) (version 2) | ecosystem: Environmental > Aquatic > Marine > Cold seeps | place... | reverse complement strand
GCTTTATTCATCATTGATAGAGTTAAAATCGTCACCTTTCAGACAGGCAGATTTATCCCTTATATTTTTAATATACAATTAGGATACACCGTAGGCTGGGTTAGCTTTTTGTTGCGTAGCAATAAAAGCGTAACCCAGCATTTCTGAATTTTCGTAAAATTTTGGGTTACGTTTGCCACGCTGCGCTTGCAAAATCTGACCCAGCCTAGGTCAACACTCTTTGTTTACTGTTCTTAAATTAACAGCAGTGAGGCCCCCTCTCGTGGGTACCCGAAAATTATAGTGTTGAATAAGTTAAAGCCAAGCTAATATTAACGTCCGCTATAGAGATATGAAATACTTAGTACACAGAATACCCCGCATTGCACAAGCTTCGTACTGACTACTTGAATATAAACTATTTTAACCAACGACGGACCAACCTAAAACCAAGCCACTCAACATGCCCAAGCTAAAACTAATAAAAAAACAACACATTTGGCTACCGACACCACTAGGCTTAATCATCATTACCCTAGTTCTTTTATCAAGCTCCGTTTTCATCCTAAAAAACCTAGCACACTACCTAGCGCAACAACAAAGCATCAAATCCCCCATACTCATTGTAGAAGGCTGGATAAGCGAACACGCCTTACAAGAAGTCATAAAACACTACAAAACGGCAAATTATAAAATCATAATAACCACAGGCGGGCTAATAAAAACAAGAAACTCAACAAAACACAAAACCTATGCCGATTTTGCCGCAGCCTACCTGCGCAACAACAGCTTAAACAACAGCAATATAAAAAGCCTTCCGACACCAGAATCCGCACAAAACCGCACCTTTCTCAGTGCCGTCATCGTTCGAGACTGGCTACAAAAACAAAACATCAAAACAAAACAAATAAATGTATACTCACAAGGCGTACACGCAAGAAGAACCAAGGCTCTATACCAAATGGCCTTTGGAGAGAAATACGAAATTGGCATTAATGCCGCAAAAACCATAGAATACATACTAGATAACTGGTGGAAAAGCAGCGCAGGTGCCAAAGCCGTCATAACAGAAACAATCGGCCTAATTTGGGTGAAGTGTTGCTTTTATCCGGGAGAATACCAGTCCCACCAAGAAAAATGGGGAGTATACAAATATTGATGATGAGATTCGGTGATGTGGTAGTTATTAGGTCTGGTTGCTTAATTTTATTAATGTACTCGGGGACAGTATACTTTTTTTAGATATTGGCTTATCCTGAACCATGAAAAAATAGGTGTAGTCTTTGATTGTTAAGGTATGTAAGCATAATTCATATTCATATTCATATTCTTATGCTTATTTTTATATTTGCAAGTTTTAAAAGGAAAAATATTATGAAAAAACTAATACCAATATGTGTCGGTTTGGTAATGATGCTGGGTTGCTCTACGGAACCCAAAAAAGTAGATATTATCAGTCAAATAAATAAGGATATAGAAGGAAGTCCAGCAGCAGCAGGTGGAGTTAATTACTATATTTGTGATGATGGGGATGATCAAAATGACGGATTGAGTAGTGATGCGCCATGGAGAACGTATGCTAAAGGGGTGCAAGCATTTAATTCGATGAGTGCAGGAGATTCTGTTTTATTTTGTCGAGGAGGTGTTTTTAACATAGATAAAACATTGACGTTATATAATTTTAATTGTAGAACAGATAACCCCTGTACGATAGGTGACTATACGCCTGATAATGGATCATCTGAATTACCTATTTTAGAAAAAGAAGCAGGCGTTATTGCGGCTCTTTATTTTAAAGACCCGAGAGAATCGGATCATGAGGAAGGTGTGATAGTGAGAAATTTGCATTTATCGGGGGTTGGTGATAGGTATGGTGTCCACCTTTTTAATGACATAGATGATGTGTTGTTAGAGGGGCTGTTTATTACAGGGTTTGAAAGGGGGGTCTTTAATGGTACGGGTAATACTCCAAATCCAGGGAGCGATATATTAAATGAGCGTATTGTCTTAGATGCTGTTTCTTTTGGTACTAATAAATATAATATTGTTGGTAGTGTCGAGGAGGTGAATACGGTAGCAGCAGTAGTAGTAGTCGAGCCAGTGTTAGTATCAGTAGAGCCAAGCGAAAATATAATTTTGAGCAATAAAACATTTTATATCTGTGATACAGGTTCTGATGCAAATACTGGATTATCACCTGAATCTCCTTGGTATTCTTATTCTAGAGTAGCTTCTGAATTTAGATATTTTAAAGCAGGTGATTCTGTAGCATTTTGTCGAGGTGGCGTTATTGATGTAACGCGAAGACATAAGTTTATCAATACTGAATGTCGTGCAGATAACCCTTGTGTGTTTAAGGATTATTATGCACCTAATGCTTTGGGTAATGAAGCATTGCCAATACTTAGAAATGTGCACGATTATGAATTACTTTACTTTACTCGTAGAGAGAATGATACTGCTGAAGGAATTGTAGTTAAAAATTTAGAGTTAATTGGTAATGGGATCGGGGTTGGTGTCTTTGTTTATAACGGTGTTAGTAATATCACTTTGCATAACTTAAAAATCAGTAACTTTAGGGTTGGGGTTGATATTTCTAGAACTCTTGAGCATGACAGTCACGATGTTTCTTTAACTGGATCAACAATAACTAATAGCTTGCATCAGGGCTGGCTTGGAGGGTGTGGAAACTGTACGATTGATGGAAATTATTTTGAAAATAACGGCCATAAGGGAAATAAATTTTTCCATAATATTTATTTCAGTGGGCATTATGCTGATAATGTTAAAATTACCAATAATGTTTTATATCACTCAGCTATGCTAGATGGAAAATGCACTGGCGTTTCTCTAGTTGTCCATGGAACCATCAGTAACCTATTAATAGAAAACAACACTATTTTGGAAGACCGTAATGGTGCTGAGGGAGGGTGTTTTGCTATAGGTATTGGTCCTGCCTACTCGGACGTAGATGAGTGGTTTAAGGGTGTGGTGATTCGAGAAAATACCATTGTTAATACTGGTGCTGCCGGTATTGCATGTGGTTCTTGCGAAGATGTACTTGTTGAGAATAATGTAATTACTCATTCGCACCAAACGTATCATGCGGGAATTATGATTCCTCAAGGAAAAGAGGATACTGTGAAATCTAATAAGGTTACCATCAGAGGTAACCAAATTAATATGCGTGGTGAGCCTAGTCGATATCTCAAAACTGGTATTAACTTAAAAAGCATGAGTGAATTGATAGTCGAAGATAATTCAATTCAGTTTAATAATGCAGATTACTCTTGTATAACAATAGATGGTAACGAAATGGGGGGGGTAAATAAGTGTGAACTACTTGATTAGTATAAGTTAAAATTGTAATTGTAATTGATGTGCCGAGGTAGTTATTTTTCTACTTCGGTCATTCTTAAAAATATAGCATTAGGTTTTTAGTGAGTATTTTATTTTTTGAAAGGGATGATTCAAATGTCTAACCCCAGCCCTAATATGTAATGACTGTCATACCCAAAATTTTTAATCGGGAATTTAGGTTGCTATGATAGATTCCTGCTAAAAGCATGCAGAAATGACGGGTTTTCTTATGTTATATGAGTTTAAGCATAAAATTATTGGGGTTGGTATAATGCTTAGTTTAATATTTCCTCAAATAAATTAGCCAACTCCTATTTTATCTGCTTGAAATAATAATTGTTTTAGCTGCTAAAAAAACTGGAAATATTAAAATCCCCTTTAATTTCCAATAATCCCTCTGAATTCGAATAATAAGCACATAAGCCATGAAGGTAACAGAGTGCTAAAAAACATCTAGTATTTTATTGATTTTACAAGCTGCTGTTTTTGATGAAAATTCCTTAATTGCAAAATTCCTAGCATTATTTCCTAGCCTTTTACGTTCTTGTTCATTTTCCCAAAGATAAGTTAAAGCGTTACACATATCCATCAAATCATTTTCTTTTATTAGGTGGCCTGTATCACTTGTAACATAATCAATAGTTCCTATTGAATTTGTTGCAATAATAGCTTTCCCTAACATCATCGCTTCAATAACAGTGACTTGCCCCGAAGCAGTAGATTTGTTGTCTAGTGGAATGATATTAATACGAGCTTTTTGTACCATTTGTCGACATTCACTTATTGATAAGTTTGATTTTACGGATACATTTCTTGGTAAAGGTATATTTTGCAATGCATGCGGGGCAGTAATGATAATTGTTTTATAGCCTAGTTTTTTGACCGCCTCAATAAATGTAGCATAATCTCGTTTAGCGCTACCAACAGCAAGAATAAATGGGTTGCTTGTATCCTCTTGAATTGTAATGGGAAGTATGGGCCTATGTAAATGTATAAACTCAAATTTACTGATGGGTAAATTGAGGTATTGGCTATAGGATAGGCGTTCGTAGCTAGAGTGAACAATAAATTTATCAATACTCTGTAATGCATTGCTTGCTAAATACTGTTTCACGCCCTGGGGCAAGCCGCCTAAATTAAATGTCCCGGCAATTAAAGGGCGGTTAGCATAGGATATACGTTTTTTCAGGCTTATTAAGGTTGCTAATTGAGGGAATGCTGTAAAAATTCCCGCCTCATGTTGCTGGGCAATATCCCAAGTTTGTTTGGAGTGATTCCAATAGTCAAGCCATTCATTAGTACTTGTATGTTGACGTGACCTATTGTGATGATAATTAGCCTTTGAATTAATGAGGTCAGTTTTACTATTTCTAAGGAGAGCGACTTCACGCCAAAGACCAGATTCAATGTCAACCGAGTAAGGTGCTGCTATAACCCATTTCATTATGAACTCTCTTTTGTTGGTTTAATAGTTAAAAAACTGCTTATTATAGCTGCGAAAGACCAGTACCATAGGCTTATCGTATCAATTGAGCTGACAGTGGCAATGATTATTAGGATGCTAATAAGTGTCGCAAGTAAGGCTCTGCCTAATTGCTTATTGTATGGGCTTAATGCTGGTTTTGATAGCTTTGAATATAAACGAAAAATAAGGTTAATAAAGAAGCTGCAAAATAATAATAACCCTATAACTCCATGGGATAGGGCAATACGTAAATAACTATTGACAATGTCAATAATTCCTTGTCCTTGCATCATTGATTGCATTTCAGGGGTTTCTATATAGTTAATTGAGCCAAACATTAAATTTCGTTTTATAACAATTACTGCATTCGTGAATAATTCTTGCCTATAAGAAACAGAGCCAGCACTATGAGCAGAGCTAGATGAATCTTGTATAAAAGGCAGCAATCCAAGAAACTTATCACCCACTGAAGTAAAAAATAAAATAGGACTTAATATAATGAGTGCTTGAATAGCCCTTCCTATAAACATGCTTTTATTTTTTCCTGTAATGCCATAGATAGTAATTAAACAAAAAGCACCAACCCAGGGGCCCCGAGAAAGCGTTGCTAAAAGTGCGAGCGAAAGGATAAAAAACAAATAAAATAAAAATCTTTTATTTTTAATCTGTGATGAAATGGCAATTCCAGAGCCTAGACCTATAACGGTAGCATATCCAAGTGATATAGGTGACGAAAAAATGGCAGTTGCACGCAATAAGCTTTCACGCGTCCCATAAGAGCCAAGGCTATGACCGATATTTAAACTATGAGCAAGAGAATAAAATAAGTGCCATCCTTTTAGGGTTTCAAAGATAGCAATGATGCAAATGAAAAGCATGGAGTAAAAAATTGAAAAAAGGACTTTTTGTAAATCTTCAGTGTTTTTTATACTTCGACTTATTGTAAAATAAGGAATGAAAATATCAATAAAGAGATACAGAAGCGTACGCATTGAATTAGTCAATGTATTTTCACGAGTCCCTAAAATAAAAAGAAGAGTAAGATAAAATATTAATATTTTAGCGCTAGGTAAGCGTAGCAAAGGTGGAGATTTTGAATTGCTAGTTAAGTATATCGGTAATAACAAGCTAAGTGTAAGTGCTCTAGGGTAGGTGATATCTGCTATAAAACGAATACCAGAAAAGCCAGGAATTTCTTTAGTAAGAAGTGGAAGTAGAGGTAATAAAAAAAAGAATAGGCAGATCTTTTCTATTTCTTTTAGCTGATTTTGGCTTTTTAAAAAAATAAAAGTGATTAATATGAATATCCAATAATTGGGAATTAGAAAAGCAAAGAGATATAAAAAAGTGGTGATAGAAAAAAATCTAGCTAATAAATTAGGTGGAAAAAATGCATTATTTTTTTTAACCCAAGCTGAGAATAAAAATAACAAAGTGAGAAGAGCAATAAGGGGTTTAATGTTTTCTATCATTGAGCATCATATTTTACATAGTTAAATTATGTGTTTTTATAGTAGGCTTATACAGGGCTAAGTGCCTTATGTTCGTAAATTCGAGGTTTATTTAGCTTTAAGGGATATGAAATTGTTAGGTTTTCTTTTGCAATATCAAGACGGATAAAATAACTCATAAAATTTCCATTAGGTAAATGATGAAGGATTTTGTAATATATAATGCCAAGCCTAATACTTCTATGCTTAAACTTATCTTGTTAAGATAAATACTTGCTTCTACGTGATCCTAGCAGAAACCTATAGTGTAAGTATGGGGTCAGTTAAATATTTCGGAAATGACTCTCTATAGCAGGAATTATTTATTGGAGTGGTACAGTTGTTCTGATTAACCCTAAGCCTAGCTACTGATTGAAAATGCAGTTTGGTTTTAAAGTAGGCTCTAGTTTCTAGTCACGTTTTTTAGTTTAGATTTTTAACTTCTTCACTATTTTAGTAAGTGGCCATCACATAGCTCCTCGTGATGTTTAATAATTAAACATAAGTATGTCAATATTTAATGAATAAAATTTCAACAGCTTCTTTTTGGACCTTAGCTGGCTTTATTTTCTCTCAACTTGTTAGGTTGTTGGGTAATTTAGTTCTTACTCGCTTATTGCTTCCAGAAATGTTCGCATTAATGGCGATTGTAACCTCTGTACGCGTTGGAGTATACATGTGCAGTGAGATAGGCTTGAAAATGAGTGTTATTAGGCATGAAAATGGTGAAACTCCCGCCTTTTTACAAACAGCGTGGACGATGCAAGTTATTAGAGGTGGGCTGTTATGGATATTTATATCAATATTTGCGGTGAGCATAAAATTTATTGGTGAAGCGGGGTTTTTTCCATTAGCATCTGTCTATTCAGATGAGAGGTTGCCATTGTTGCTGGCTGTTATAGGTCTGGTATCTTTTATTGTAGGGTTTGAATCTTCAAAAATTTGGCTGGCGCAACGCAACTTAAATTTGGGGCGGGTAACAGTATTAGAGCTGGTGGCACAAACTATTGGTGCTGTTGTAATGGTTTACTGGGCGTGGAAGTCTCCGAGTGTCTGGGCTTTGGTTTTTGGATCAATAATCTCTGCGCTTTGTAGGGTGATCATGTCGCATCTTTTTTTGAGGGGTGCGCGTGATGCTTTTCGGCTTGATAAAGAAGTTGTTTTAGAAATATTTAAATTTGGAAAGTGGCTGTTTATCAGTGCAATAATTACTTTTTTTGCTTTAAATGGTGATAGGTTGATTTTAGGTGGTTTTTTAACGACTGAGCAACTTGGTGTTTATAGTGTTGCTTTTTTTCTTGCTACGGCAGTGCGTGATTTATTATTGAGTTTAACCTCAAAAGTATACTACCCCTTGTTGAGTGATGCTAATCGAAACACTCCTGAAAAGCTACAAAAAAAATATTATGATATAAAGCTTTGGCAAGATATGACTGTTTTTTTTGTAATTGGTTTTTTGTATTGTACTGCCCCCTTAATTGTTCAGTTATTATATGATGATCGTTACGAAAATGCAGGTTGGATGATGCAAATATTGGTAATATCATTGATATCTAGCGTTTTTAATATAGGGAATTCCTTGTTAATGGCTTTGGGGTATTCTCACTATGGAACAGTTCTCGTTACTATGAAGGCTGTTACACTGTGGGTTGGTGTTCCTTTGTTATATTCTATATATGGTATCGCTGGTGCAGTATGGGGGGTAACTATTAGTAGTTTTGTCAGCCCCCCTTTTATAATGTTTTTTTTACATAGAAAAAAAATACTTATTTTTTATAAAGAGCTTTGGATGATTGTTTTTATACCCATTGGCTATATAGCTGGTGACTTTTTTATTTTGATAAAAGATTTTTTATTTTTGGGTTATTGATGGAATTTAATTTATGTGGTTCTTTTGGTTTTGGGAATGTAGGTGATGAAGCGGTTCCGTTAGCTATGGCTCAAATGCTGAAAAAAAAGAGTGATGAGCATCATTTTAATATTATTGGGCGGTTTGATCGCCCAGCAATGGACAATGTTATTGGTATAGGAGATAGGGATTTAGACCTTAGAAATAAAATAAAAGGATTGCCTTTAATATTTTCTGGTGGAGGAATTATTGAAAATAATTACTCATGTTCTCTGTTTAAATGTGAACATTTAATGCATTCAAGATTTTCAAGTCAGGTGGTTTTTTATGCCATTTCAGTTGAGCCATATGTGAAATATCATTGGAACTTGAAGCGTAAATTAAAAAATCATTTGGCAGGTGATGTGATATATGTACGTGATGTCTTGTCTGGAGAGACTCTTAATGCTTTATTACCGCACCAAGAAATTGAAGTTATTGGTGATAGTGTGTTGTGGTTAAACTATGAACGTGGGCTTGGAGGTTATGATGTGGATAGTTTACCTTCAGATTTTATTGCGGTATCTTTAGCACCTCGTTGGGAGGGTGATGACAAGTGGGTTCAGTGGATGGCATTGCAGCTGTCGAATTTAGCTAAAAATTTGAAAGTAAGTATAGTCTTTGTACCTATGTCTTCAGAATATGATGATGATAGGCCGGTACATAGCAAAATTTCTAGACAAATGACTGACCTTGGTCCTAATATTGAAAAATATGAAATTACTTCTGTATTAAGGCCTAATGATATTTGTGGTATTTTTGAAAAAGCAAAATTAGTTATATCTATGCGACTGCATGGGTGTGTAATGTCTTTTGCCCAAAGAACTCCGTTTATTGGACTTGTATATCATCCTAAGTTATATGGTTTTGCAAAAACTGTTGGCTGGGATAAGTTTGTTCTACCAAAAAAATTACCTACAAAGCAAAGTAAAGGTGTATATGGGTATAGCGTAAGTGATTTACAAGAACTTTATAGTATAGATTTTTTAGAAAAGTCGGTTAAAGCAATGGAATATAGTGATTTTTCGAAATTAGAAAGGTTAAAACAAAAACAATTGAGTATTATGAGTAGGGTGTTATTATGAAAATAACTTTTATTTTAGCCTCTGCAAACATAGGTGGTGGGACTAAAGTTATTGCAATGTATGCAAAATTACTGATAGAACGGGGACATCAAGTTACTTTGGTAAGTGCTGGAAAGAGAGGGGTAGGCGTTAAACAAAGGATTAAGTATTTTTTGTTAGGGAATAAAATTAATTTGGATGGGTACTTTTCTCTTGAATATTTTGATTTTTTAAATATACCTATTAAAGTTGTTGAGACATATAGGCCTATAGTTAATGAAGACTTGCCAGATGCAGATGTTGTGATTTCAACATTTTGGGTAACTGCTGAGTGGGTGAAAAATCTCTCTGATTGTAAGGGGAGAAAAGTATCTTTTTTGCAGGGTTTTGAAATTTCACCAGAGTGTAGTGATGAGCGTAATAAGGGTATTATAAAAAGTTGGGAAATGCCTTTTTTTAAAATTGTGGTATCAAATTGGTTATTAAAAATAGCAAAAGAAAGATTTGGTGATGAGGCGGCTAGGTTGGTATTTAATGGTATAGATTGTGAGTGTTTTTCAAGTAAAAGGCGAACAAAGCAAAAAAAACCAACCGTAGGTTTTTTGTTTGCAGATAATTGGTTTAAATCTCCAGAAATATATGTTGAGTTAGTATTACAGCTACAAAAGATTAAAAAAGATATTAAATTTATTGCTTTTGGTGCATGTATGGCAGAAGACTTACCTGAGTCGGTAGATTATAAATATAAACCAGAGCAGAGTGAAATTGGTGGAATTTACGCTTCTTGTGATGTTTGGGTTTGTTGTAGTCGGCAGGAAGGTTTTGGCTTGCCTATATTGGAGGCTATGGCAAATAGAACGCCGGTAGTATCGACTAATGTTGGGGCGGCAACAGATTTAATTAGACCCGGGGTGAATGGGTATATAGTAAATATTGAGGATCTTGAAGCGATGTCTAATCAAGTAATAAATTTATTAAATATGCCAGAGGATAAATGGGCAAGTTTTTCTGAGCAGGCGTATGTTACATCAAAAAAGAATACTGTAGAAAGGGCGGTTATTGAATTTGAAAATGCTTTATTTTTGGCTATTGTATAAAAATATTGTGCGAGTAGGCTATATTTTAGTAACCGTTCACGTACCCCTATAAAAAATATAAACTCAACCTAAAATCTCTTGTAAATTATTGATATTTGTTTTTTGTACTGCCAAAATTAGTAAAATTCGCTTAAAAACAACAATTGTTGGTTAAATTTAGGGGGAGGTACGTGAACGGTTACATATTTTATGGCTATGTACCGTTAGGTGTGGAAAACAATCAATTTTTTAGATGCTTGATATACCTATCTTTTGAGGATATTTCATACCATTACTAAGTAATTGAAAAATAAAGTATTTAAAGATTGTACACTTAACGGTGGTATAGCCTATTTTATTGACTAGAAAATATTGGGAAATGATGATGCATGACAGTAAGTTAAACTCATGGCTAATAAAAGAAAAAAAGAATATTACCCAGTGTCTGGCAAAATGTGGATCTTTTATACCAAGGATTAATCAGGATATTATCGAAAATGTAAATCAATTTAATGAATATGCAGAGCGTGAAGTATCCTGCTTAGTGGATTATATAAGGCTATACTTTGCCGAAGAAAAGGAAGAGTATAAGGCTTTATATATAGGTGAGCGATTAAAGATGGCATACGATGTTAATTGTTCAGCAAATGAGAGAAAGGAGCGATTGGTTGAATTTATGAATCGTGATAAGGCTGTCTTTTTATCAAGCCAGCCACAAGAAAATAAAAAATATTTTAATCAAGTAGCTAATTTTTTTGATGAAATAATTTCAGAATTTAATAAGCCAATAGTAACAGAACTTCGTGTTCTATTTATTGGCGACTGTATTCATACTGATGTTATGGGTTCTCTTTCTGTGTTGATAATGAGGTATGGTGCTGCTTTATCTCCACGTATGATATCCACAAAAAATATTTTCCAGTTACACAAGGAACTAGAAAACCTTAAAGATCAGAAATTTGATGCTGTTTTCTATAGTCCTCTCAGCTATGAATATAATCTAAAGCTATCGACAACGTTAAATTATCGCAACTTGTTTATGAATGGTTTTGAATTGGCAGAAATAATAGCAGATGTTTTTAGTCAAATTGAAAGTGTAATAGATAGGATGCTAACAACATTTGATAGCCCTATTTTTATTCATAATACGGCTTGTGTTATCCGGGATGAATCGAATACTAAATTAAGGATTAAATCTATTCTGACAAGGCGCTTAAGAAAGCACACTACTGAATATATAGATAAAAAATTACGCGCTTATATTGAAAGCAATAATTCGTCTACGTTTAAACAATTATTTTTAATTAATGAACTTTCTTTATTAAGGAAGAATAGCTTGTATGAGCTGGGTAAATATATTTATAGAAGTGCATTACAGCATCCCACTAAATTTGGTATGCTTATTGCCCATGAATATGATCGTATTTTATTTGTATTAACTCATCTAATTAGTAAGAAATTGATTGTTTGTGATTTAGATAACACTCTTTGGGATGGAGTAATAGGTGAGGGAGAGGTTAGTCACTTTATAGAACGGCAGGAGATACTCTCTAAGCTTAAATCCAAAGGTGTGTTGTTAGCTATAAATTCAAAAAATGATCCTAGTAATATTCATTGGAAAGGTGGGCTGCTTTCTAGTAATGATTTTGTTTATGAGTCCATTAATTGGGAGCCTAAAATCAATGCATTTTCAAAAATGCAATCGACTTTGAATTTAAAAACTAAGGATTTTGTTTTTATTGATGATAGGCCTGATGAAATTGATTTTGTTCGTTCGGCATATCCCGCTATTCAATGTTTGGATGCAACTAATTCAGATACATGGTCTTTATTTGAGTTATGGGAGTCTATTTTAGATAGTGATGGATCTATGGATAGAACTCAGGTGTATAAAGAACGTGAGCAAAGAGGGAGTTTTCTTAACACGGTAGAGATAAAAGATATTGATGAAGCAGAAATGTTTAAAAGTCTTGATTTGATTTTGTCCTTAAAAAATGTAAATAAAAGCGAATTAAAAAGAATTGTTGAGTTAATTAACCGAACTAATCAATTTAATATGCGAGGGAGTAGAACAAGTTTTACTGAAGCTAAACATTGGCTGGATGCGGAAAAATTTACAGTGATTCAAGCCAGCATGTCAGATAAATTTGGTAGTATGGGAGTTGTCAGTGTCCTTGTTTATGAGCAAAAAGAAAACAGTATTGATATACTCGTTTTTGTCTTAAGTTGCAGAGTATTTGGGTATAAAGTTGATGTGGCCATTTTAAATGAAATTAAACGACAAGCTCGGCAAATGGGAGTTCAATCAATACGAGGTGAATACATTGCAACAGCAAGCAATTTACCTTGTAGTTTGGTTTATTCAGATGCTATGTTTAGTAAGAAAGAAAATTACTGGGAGTACCCTGTAAATATTGATATTGATATTGATATTTACGATCCCGTATGGCTAAAATTAGTTTTAGATTAAATCTTAATGAATGAATGGGGCTCGGTTGTATATATATTGAGATTTGGCTGGATAGAGAGTGTAAGTGCAGTAAACTAGAAATTTTAACTTAGGAAAAAATATGACTAATAAGTTGATTGATGTCGCTAAACTAGAGCAAAGAGTTCACCAGTGGCGTGATGAGGGTAAATTCCGAATAGCGATACAGTTATTTTATAAAGCTCGAGGTATTTTTCGTCGCCTAATGCAGTTTTGTTTCTTTAACTTAATTGTTAAGAGTGTTAAAAATACGGGACCAATATCTGACCCAGAGAAAATTTTTCGTACTGCATCGAGAGGGTGGTTCGGAATCATCTCTCCTATACAGTCTCGGTATGAATTTGTTTCATTACTTGAGGAGCTTTTAAAACACCCGATTTCCCATATTCTGGAAATCGGAACTGCAAGTGGAGGAACCTTGTTTATGTATACAAGAATTGCCAATACTGATGCCACAATTGTTAGCGTAGATTTACCTGGCGGAGCTTTTGGTGGCGGGTATCCTGAGAAAAAAATCCCTCTATATGAATCTTTTGCCTTACCTGAGCAAAAATTAGAATTGATAAGAGCTGATTCTCATTCAAATGAGACATTTAAAACTGTCGAAAATATTTTCGATAAGCAACTTGTGGATTTTTTATTTATTGATGGTGACCATACTTATGAGGGTGTTAAAAGTGATTTTGAGATGTACGGTAAGCTAGTGAAAAAAAATGGATTTATAGCATTTCACGATACTATTTATGCTGAGGGAGTTTCTCGTTTTTGGGCGGAGATTAGAACGCAGCATGAAAATACATGGGAATGGGTTTCTGAGAAAAAGCCTTTATATGGCATAGGACTTTTGCAGATTAAGTAATTTGTTATAGATTTCTTTCAATCTATGTTAGGTAGACTTATGGGGTTTTGGGAAACTACGTAAGTGGTCGCCTACATTTTGAAAGGCTATTTCTGCATTAGCTGTTGGTAAGGTGTACAAGCGAATGATTATGGTCACTTGCCTATTGTTATGACTTAATTAAAAACAATAACATAGGTTATTACCAACAATTAACGAGTACATAGCCTTTTAAAAGGTTGGACTAAAGATTATCATTCCATTGTGCTCAAATTATTTCGTGCCTATTTTTAAAAGGAATAACAATGCAGTTTAATTTTAATTCTAATATTTTATGAATCATCTTCCATCCACAGTTACGTTCCGTGAAGATATTAATGGGTTAAGAGCATGGGCAGTAAGTGCCGTATTGTTTTTTCATTTTAAATTGTTTGGTATTACTGGTGGCTTTGTTGGAGTAGATATTTTTTTTGTGATATCTGGTTTCTTAATGACAGCAATTATTACAAAAGGGCTTGAAAAAGAAAGCTTCTCCATTTTGAAGTTTTATATGGCTAGGGCAAGGCGGATATTGCCTGCTTTAATGGTTTTAATAGTCGTACTGTTGGTTTTAGGGTGGTTTTGGCTGCCGACCCCGGATTACAAGACTTTAGGAACTCAGGGGGGGTATTCGTTAGCATTTATATCAAATATTTATTATTTTACACACTCAGGTTATTTTGATATTCAGGCTAATGAAAAGTGGTTATTACATACATGGTCGCTCTCAGTTGAATGGCAGTTTTATATGCTTTTCCCCATTTACCTCATGTGCTTATGGAAATTCAAACAAGGGTTAAAGCCTCTGGTTTGGGGGGTGGGTATATTATTTGTTTTTTCTTTATTGTTAAGTGTTTTGATTACTGCCTCAAAGCCAACAGCATCTTTTTATCTATTGCCAACAAGAGGGTGGGAGCTTGCTACAGGCGGATTAGTTTATTTAATTACTCGTTTTCAAACCTTATCCACCAAGCTTAAAACTGTACTGTTTTGGGTAGGCTGGGTGTTAGTAATTGGTTCCATTGTACTAATTTCAAGTGATAGAGCTTGGCCTGGGCTATTAGCCTTAATACCTGTTGGTGGAACGGCATTAATTATTTTGGCGCAACGATCAGGTTCATTTCTGGTTGCAAATCCTATTTCACAGTGGCTAGGAGACCGGTCTTATTCTATTTATTTGTGGCACTGGCCTTTAGTTGTTGGTCTTTATTTTTCAAACTTAAATCAAAATTGGGTTTGGATTTGGGGCGCTGTTATTATGAGTTTGCTATTAGGGCATCTCTCCTTTCGTTGGATTGAAATACCTACACGGCAGTATTTAATGAAAAAAACTTTTCGCAAAGAGATTATTGTTATTGTTTTTGCCTGTTTAATTATTGGAACTAGTGCTGTTTGTGCAAGACTTTTTATTTTTGATGGAAGATTGTCGGTAGATGCTGAAAATATTGCTAATAAAGTAAATGATACTGATCCTAGGCGTGATGAATGCCTTCTTAAAGCAAATGAAAAAGGATCGCCAGGTTGTATTTATGGAACAAATACAGTTGGTGCAATTTTAGTAGGTGATAGTCATGCTGCTAGCATAGCAACAGCATTTGGTGTTGCTGCGGAAAAATTTGATAAAGGTATCGTTTTATTAAGTTACAACGAGTGCCGACAGCTAAAGAATGGTAAAACTTTCGATATTGCAACTGGAACAACAAACATAAGATGTATGGAATTTAATAAAACGGTTGTCGATAAAATGAATAGCTTTAGCTCTGATATTCCTATGATTCTAGTTTCTAGAATGAATGTGCCGATTTTTGGGCATAATGAGTTAAATCGAAGTCATGAAAAAAAACTACCAACAGTTTTTTTTACCAAGATGTATCAGGATTCAGGCAATCTAATGTTTCAACAAGAATTTAAAAATGCTTTGATCAATTGGGCGTGTGATGTTGCAGAAAATAGGCCTGTTTATCTTACGCGCTCTATTCCAGAATTAATTGTTGATATACCTAATACTTTAAGCCGAAATATTATATTTGGTCGAGGAAATGAGGATATAACAATATTGCTGAAGGATTACCATGAGCGCAATAAGTTGGTCTGGCAAGCACAAGATGAGGCTGTAAAAAAATGTGGGGTAAAAATATTAAATCCACTTCCTTATTTATGCGATAAAGAGTTTTGCTTTGGTTCA
>Ga0209495_1001564_pt1 | contig 15890 bp, 13 predicted proteins | sample EN1Hudsemesocosm_FD_184629 | JGI IMG/M metagenome (GOLD analysis project Ga0209495, IMG submission 184629) | Methane-oxidizing microbial communities from mesocosms in the Hudson Canyon - EN1E Hudson Canyon (SPAdes) (version 2) | ecosystem: Environmental > Aquatic > Marine > Cold seeps | place... | reverse complement strand
GGCGAAAAATGGGACCAAAATCATTTTAATGGACCCTAACCGTACTGCGATTGCCAAATACGCATCACACGTCTTACAGTTCCGCCCCGATACCGATGTAGCCATGCTAAATGGCATTATGCATGTGATTCTGGATGAAGGTCTGCAAGATGATAACTTTATCAAAAGACGGACTGAAGACTTTGATCAAATGCGTGCACATTTGAAAAATTACAGCCCGGAAAAAGTAGCGCCTATCTGTGGTATTGATGCCGAAACACTTCGCGAAGTGGCCCGACTTTATGCAACCTCTAAAGGTTCTATGATTTTATGGGGTATGGGCGTTTCTCAACATATCCACGGTACAGATAACTCACGCTGCCTAATTGCCTTAGCATTAATGACAGGGCAAATTGGTAAGCCAGGTTCCGGCTTACATCCATTACGTGGACAAAATAATGTACAAGGCGCATCTGATGTTGGCTTGATCCCTATGGTTTACCCAGATTACCAACCTGTTGAAGACCCAGCAAACCAGGCCAAGTTTGAAAAACTATGGGGTGTAGAATTAGACCCAAAACGTGGTCTGACCACAGTGGAAATGATTCATGCCATTTTAGATAAAGAAATCTTTGGCATGTTTGTACAAGGTGAAAACCCTGCCATGTCAGACCCCAACCAAAACCATGTCCGTGAAGCCTTTGCCGCTTTAGAACATTTGGTAGTGCAAGATATTTTCTTGACTGAAACGGCAGGCTTTGCAGATGTTATTTTACCTGCCTCAGCTTTCTATGAGAAAAATGGCACCTTTTCTAATACCGACAGACGTGTGCAAATGGGCCGTCAGGCTGTTAATCCTCCTGGTGAAGCTCAGCAAGACTTATGGATACTTCAGGAAATTGCTAACCGCTTAGGCTGTGGCTGGACATATAATGGCCCTGAAGATGTGTTTAATGAAATGCGGCTAGCGATGGGCAGTATTGCTGGTATGACTTGGGATAGGCTTGAAAGCGAAGAATCGTTAACTTATCCACTAGAAAATGTTGGTGACCCGGGCGAGCCTGTTATTTTCACCGATGATTTCCCAACTGAATCAGGCCGTGGCCGTTTTGTACCAGCGAATTACATCCACGCGGATGAAATGCCTGATGCAGAATATCCATTAATCTTTATTACAGGTCGTCAATTAGAGCATTGGCATACAGGTAGCATGACCCGTCACTCGCCTACTCTAGATGCGATTGAGCCAGATCCAGTGGTGACTATTCATCCTGAAGACTTGGATGCTATGGGTATTGAAGCAGGTGGATTAATTACCATTGAATCTAGACGTGGACAAGTGACTGCTTATGCCCGTGCGGATTTAGGTATTCAAAAAGGCAGTCTATTTATGGCTTTCTGTTATAACGAAGCCAGTGCCAACCTGATTACTAATGAAGCATTAGATCCATCGGCTAAAATTCCAGAATTTAAATTCTGTGCAGTTAAAGCCAGTGCGGGTGGAGAGATTGTGGGGTAAGAATCAATTAACCCTTGAGCTTTAGATTAAGTGGGGGTAGGCAGAGCTCGCCTACAGTTGGAGTCTATCCGAGAATGATAAGCTGCCCCCCCCTATTGGCCATTCTTTCGTTCATTTTCGTTAAATAGCGAAAATTTTTCGCCTCAAATGAACAAAAAAAATGACTCAAAAGGGCTTTACCTCACGACGATTTCTTTTCTCAGACAAGGTCCTAACCCCTGTCAGGCTATATTATTAAAATAGGCTATGTCACCGTTAAGTGTTGAAAATATAACTCATAACTATTGAAAACTTTGCTTGGCTAAGGATTGCACACGAAATAACTTTGACAACTATAAATGGATGTAGGATGGGCAAAGCGGTAGCGTGCCCATCGCACTTAATTGATGGGCACGAAAGAGCCCTTTGCCCATCCTACATTTATCAAGTTATTTCATTCAGACTCCTAACTTTGCTCTTTACGTTTTTACATGTTTAAGTTGCTGAAAATTAGGTTTTTTTAAATCTCCACACTTAACGGTGACATAGCCTTAAAATAAGAATTTGTTAGCTTAGCAAAAACATTATTTATGAATGACGGGACTAGTCTTGCAATGCCCTATTTTCTATTTTTTTGATACAGCAAGCGGCTCATTAAAATCAGCGAGGTAAACATCATGCAAACAGCCAAACAGGATGCAATCAACACGATCCGACAACTACCAGACAATGCCGATACTGAAGAGATGATTTACCGGCTTTATGTGCTGGAGAATATCCGCCGCGGTCAGCAGGATGCCACCGAAGGTAAAACACAAACTGCTGAGGAGGTCTTGAAGGATATTCAATCATGGTAAAGTGGACGGCTCACGCTAAATCCCAGGTTCACCATATCTATGATTATATTGCTCAGGACTCGCCACTGTATGCCAAGCGGGTCAGTGAAGAACTGGTTAATAAAACTATTGGACTGGATGATTTGCCCCGCAAGGGCAGAAAAGTTCCTGAGTTGAATGTTGATGCTGTGCGGGAACTAGAGCTGTATTCCTACCGGATTTTGTATGAGATTAAATCCGACAAACTGATTGAGGTATTGGCCGTGATCCATAAACGACAGCATTTGGAGGCTGAGGAAATACCAAGAGATCAATAACACCCAAGCCCCAGCTTCTGGTAATGAAATATGATTATCTAAATCTGAGCTATTTTAATACCATTTTGACACCACAAATGCCCCCGATTTTAATGGACAGGCGTGATACAAGATGACTTGCTTAATGGCTTTACAGCTAGCTTATCAGGATATATTTAACAATTACAGATAACAGTGCGTAAGACCGAAGTCCGCCCTACATTCTGGTGAAAGCCTGTTTTAAAATCGCGCCGAGGGCGGACGCTCCTACAAAAATTGCCGTTGTGTGAGTTTTACTTTACCCCATTATTTTTTGAAATTCTGTTTCTGAAATAATATCCTTATTATCTTCCACTCGATCAAGATACACCAAGCCATTCAAATGATCATATTCATGCTGAAACACTCTGGCGACGAAGTCTTCGGTGATTAATTGTTGTTTATTCCCTTGCTGATCCAGGTAATCGATTTTTATATTCTGGTATCTCGGCACTAAGGCCCTAATACCAGGAATACTTAAACAACCTTCCCAGTCTTTTTGCTTGGTAGCTGATAATGCTACAAAACTCGGGTTAATCATAAGCACTGGCTGCATTTCTGGCGCCAATGGATAACGCTCTGACGGCCTGGAAGCAATAACTATGATACAGACAGATTCAAAAATTTGCGGTGCAGCTAAACCAACACCATTTGAGTTCGATAGGCAGGTAAACAGCTTATCGATAATTGGTCGAATAGTAGCAGATTTTACATCGCTCACTATTTCAGCTTTTCGCCTTAAAACTGCATGCCCTAATTGTGCAAATACCTCTTCATTCTGACTATTTTTCATCTATACTAAACACTTAAAGATAGTTTTTAATAAGACATATTACCTTATGGAAATTTCTCAAGCTCATATTTTAATCGTTGATGATGAAAGCTTTAATTTAGACATACTAACTGAATACTTGTCTGATGATTATAAAATAAGTACCGCAGAAGATGGTGTAATCGCCTGGGCAATGTTGGAGCAAACCCCTTCTGTCTTTGATGTCATTATTCTGGACAGGATGATGCCCAATATGAATGGCATGGAACTGCTAGAAAAAATAAAACAACATGATATTCTGCGGCACTGCCCGGTAATCTTTCAAACGGCAAAAGCTGCTGAGTCTGATATTTCTGAAGGCCTGAAAGCAGGTGCATTTTATTATTTAACCAAACCCTTTGAAGAAGAAGTATTGTTATCAGTCGTTAAAACGGCCGTTACAGATCGCCTGCATTTTAAAGAGATTCATAACAAACTTGAATCAACCAAGCTGACCATGGGCATGCTCAATTCTGCAGAGTTTGAGTTCAAAACCCTGGAAGATGCTCGTTCCATTGCATCTTTATTATCAAATGCTTGCCCCCAGCCTGAGAGTATTGTTATGGGACTGACTGAGTTAATGATTAATGCCATTGAGCATGGCAATCTCGGTATTACTTATAATGAAAAATCGATATTAAATGAAAAGGGTTCCTGGGTAGAAGAAGTTAACAGACGCTTACAACTAGACATTAATATTAATAAAGCAGCGAGGATTAACTTTCAGCGCCACAGTGACAGGATTGATCTCACTATCATAGATCAAGGTGATGGTTTTGATAATCAGGATTATATGGACTTTGACCCTAACCGTGTGATGGATAATCACGGCAGAGGGATTGCCATTGCCAATAAATTAAGTTTTTCATCAGTTGAATACCGTGGCAAGGGTAACGAAGTTTTTGCTCAGTTACTATTCACTAAATGAATACAGCTAAAGTAGATTCTGTTGCAACAAACAATCTACTTAAAGCCTATGAGCAATCATTAGCCTCAGTCACAGGGGTTATTAAGCTGGATGAAAATTTCAAGCTAGTTGATATTAATGATTATATTTGTCATGTTTTAGATTATCCCCGCCATATACTGCTTTCTGAGCAAGATTTTTACCAGCGATTTTCAGTCACTGCTGATATAGAATCACGACTAAAACAATGCAAGAAAATATTAATGCAGGGGACTCTCTGGACAGCAGAAACTGGTTTTATAAACAGCGCAGGTGAAACCATCTGGTTCACAGAAAATATTTCAGCTGTTTTTGACAAGCAAAATAAGCCCTGTCTATACATTTGCATTCTGACTGATATAAACGCTAAAAAACAGCTTGAAGATTTCAATAGCACAGTTGATAAAAAAATTGACCTTATATCAAAAGCCAGAGAAGCCGCAGAGTTGGAAAATATCAGTAAAAGTGAGTTTTTAGCAAATATGTCACATGAGCTAAGAACCCCCATGCATGCTATTTTAAGTTTTACACATTTATCACTCAAACAATTTGATACCTTGCCATTAGATGATAAACGAAGTGACAAAGTACATAAGTTTTTAAGCAATATAGAAACTAGCAGTCAAAGATTACTCTTATTATTGAACAATCTACTGGATTTATCTAAACTTGAATCGGGTAAATCTGATCTACAATTTAAGCAATATGACCTGTTCTCACTGACGCAACAAATTGTGACTGAATATTCTGCCAAGGTTCTAGAAAAAAACATTCATTTTAGAGTTAACAAGCCGAGTTTTTCGATTGTCGCTGTTTTTGATAAAAATCAAATATTACAGGTATTAAGTAATTTAATTGCAAATGCAATTAAATTTTCTCCGACCGATGCAACAATCCTGATTGATTTTCAAGCAACTGAAATCATTTTAGGTAAGCGAGCAACAGATACAAAAAAAACAGCGGGGATTTTGTTTACTATTGAAGATCAAGGAGTAGGCATTCCTGAAGGAGAATTATCATTAGTTTTTGATAAATTTATTCAAAGTAGCAAAACTAAAAATGATTCAGGAGGCACTGGATTGGGCTTATCAATTTGTCAGGAAATTATTTCTGCACATAAAGGTAAACTTTGGGCGGAACATAATTCAACTGGCGGCGCTGTTTTTAAGTTTTTCTTGCCAGATAGTTAGATAAGTAGAGAGGTAGCATGCTACCTCTCTACTCTGCTCTACTATTGAAACGATTTCAAAAATTCATTCTGAACCAAATAAGGCTCTTCCCCTTCTTTGGGCGCTGCTTGCAAATAACTACCATCACTTTGCAACAACCATGACTGAGTATTATCTTTTAAATAACAATCCAGATCATTAAGAATCCTGTCATGTAATTTTTTGCTATCAATAGGAAAACAGGTTTCTACACGCCTAAACATATTTCTGTTCATTAAATCAGCACTGGATCCGTAGACTTCCCATTTACCATCATTCGCAAAGGCATAAACACGCGTATGTTCCAGAAAGCGGCCAATAATTGAGCGGACTTCGATGTTTTCTGAGACCCCTTTCACCCCGGGTCTTAAGCAGCATACCCCTCGCACGATTAATTTAACCTCAACTCCTGCCTGTGATGCACGATATAAGGCCTGAATTAATTTCTCTTCAACCACCGCATTAACCTTGATGATGATTTTTGCAGATTTCCCCTGAGTTTTGTTTTCAATTTCTGTTTCGATCTTGCTAATCAGACCATCATGTAAGGTAAAAGGCGATTGTAACAATTTGTTTAACTTGGTTACTTTACCTAAGCTAGTTAACTGTACAAAGATACGGCGTACATCTTCACCTAACTCTTTATTACAGGAAAAAAGACCATAATCAGTGTAAAGCCGGGCTGTCTTAGGATGGTAATTTCCTGTTCCAAGGTGTACATAATTGCGTAAGGTTTTACCTTCTTTTTTCAGCACCAGGCACATTTTTGCATGTGTTTTATAACCCACAACGCCATATACAACGTGAACGGCTGCCTCTTGGAGTTTAGCGGCTAAATCTATATTTTCTTTTTCATCAAATCGAGCCCTTAACTCAATCACCACCGTCACTTCTTTTCCTGCCCTAGCTGCTTTTACTAATGCACTCACCACGGGAGAATCAACGCCTGTTCTATACAGTGTCTGCTTAATTGCCAATACATTGGGATCAACAGCCGCCTGTCGAATAAATTCAACCACGGGTAAAAATGACTCATACGGATGGTGTAATAGAATATCCTGTTTTTTTATAGCTTCAAAGATGTTCTTTTTTCGACCTAATTGAGAAGGCGCATAAGGTTTAAAAGGCAAAAACTTAAGATCGGGCCTATCTATTAATCTATATATTTCTTGTATGCGACTTAGATTTACAGGACCCTTTGCATGAAATATCCGCTCAACATTTAATCTAAATCGTTCTTTCAAGAAAAAAACGGTTTGTTCTGGACAATTTTCATCGATTTCTATGCGGACTTCATCACCATAGTTACGCATGACCAATTCACCTTCAACAGCATGCAGTAAATCATCAATCGCATCATCATCAACAAAAAAGTCACTGTTTCGAGTCACTCGAAATTGATGACAGCCTTTCACTGTCATGCCATTAAATAATTCATTAACAAAGGCATGAATAATTGATGAAAGAAACACAAAGTCATTAGCCCCACTGTCGGTTTCTTCAGCAGGTAGCTGAATAATACGCGGCAATGCACGGGGAACCTGCAATATCGCCCGGCCACTGTTACGACCAAAAGCATCTTTCCCGGTCAAAGAAATAATAAAATTTAAACTTTTATTTAATATTCGAGGAAAGGGATGAGCAGAATCAAGACCTACAGGGGTTAAAATAGGCAACAATTCCACATTAAAAAACTTTGCCAACCACTTCCTCTGCACATCACTCCACTTATCCCGACGAATAAAACGTATATTTTCCTGATCCAATTCGGGAATAAGAATATTATTCAATACATGGTATTGCTCATCTACCAGTTCATGAGCCTTGATGGTTATTTTCTCAAGCTGCTCATGCGGCGTTAAGCCATCAGAGCTAAAAGCGCCAGGGTCAATATTGGCCATTTGCAAAACACTGGCTACTCTTACCTCAAAAAACTCATCCAAATTTGAACTGGAAATACATAAATAATTCAGTCGTTCTAATAATGGAATATCTTCATTTTTTGCCTGAGCTAAAACACGAACATTAAATTCCAATAAACTTAATTCACGATTGATGTAATATTCTGGTTTTTCTAGTTCATTTATTTCCATCTGTTTTATATTGGCCTCTGTAGTATTTTGGGTTAAGGTTGCCTGCATTAGTGTTTATATTAAATAAAACTCACCCATTATATGCAGCTAATATGACAACTTTGTGAAGACTGAAAAACTAACTTCTGTTACCTTGTAAACCACCGGTGTGAATGGCTATTAATCTCTGCCCTGGCTTAAACTGATCCTGCTGGATTAAATCATACAGAGCATAAAACATTTTTGCAGTATACACTGGCTCCAATTCTATAGCATGCTGGGATAAAAAGTGTTGCATAAATAATTTTAGTTCATTATTGGTTTTTGCAAAACCACCAAAATGATAATCCAGCTGGACAGTCCAGTTAGTTGTTTGCTGTTTTAATAATTTTTCAACATCCTGAAATAAAAAATCACCGCCTTTTAAAGCTGAAAAACCATAAATCATATTTTTCGCTGTATTTGCTTTAATCAAACCAGCCAGTGTAGCCCCTGTGCCACAGGGTACACACAAAATATCATAATCCAGATTTATCTCGCTAATAATTTCAGCTACGCCTTTTAATGCAAGCTCTGTTGCGCCACCTTCAGGCAACCAGTATTGGCCTTTATCTAAGCCAGGTAAACTATCATGCGACTTATAGCCTCTTAATTCTCTGTATTCAGTACGGGAAACAAACCTTAACTCCATACCCCATAACTGAAGGTCTTTAAGGGTTGGACTGAAGTTTTTTGGTCGCTCTCCTCTTATATAGGCAAGCGTTTTTAAATTCAGTTGTTTACCAGCAAAAGCCAAAGCATGTAAATGGTTTGAATAGGCTCCGCCCATACTGATAATGCTATCAGCCCCCAGTGTTAATGCATGATCAAGTATATATTTTAATTTTCGCCATTTATTGCCCGATATAATCGGGTGTATTAAATCATCCCGTTTCACCCAAAGCTCAATTTCTTTTTCTTTAAACAGTGGGTCCAGCAGTTGAGTTAATACAGACGGATTAAAACTTTCTTGCAATGCTTCAAGCTTAGCATTTAGCATGTTTTATTGCCCATGCCACATCAGCAGCCTGCCGGTTTTCTTTTACATCATGCACTCTAAACATTTGCACCCCGGTCATCACACCGAGTGCCGTAGTAACCGCTGTTGCCGTGACTAACTCAGCAGGTTCTGACACAGAACAAAGGCTACCCATAAAACGTTTTCGACTAGTCCCTAGTAAAACCGGATAACCCAGCGCTACAAAGCGCTCAAGCTGTGCCAGTAAATTAATATTATCCTGTGTTCTTTTTCCAAAACCAATCCCCGGATCTAAGACGATATTTTCTTTTTTAATTCCAGCTGCCAATGCCTCATTTACCCGCTGTTGCAATAATTCACAAATTTCAGAAACCACATCATCATAATATGGGTTATCCTGCATGGTTTGGGGGGTCCCCTGCATATGCATCAGAATAATAGGGACTTCATAATCACTGGCAACGCTAAGAATATGTTTATCCCCCTGCCCTGCAGAAACATCATTAATAATATTGGCACCCGCATCTAAAGCCGCTTTTGCAACCCCACTTAAAGTCGTATCAATACTAATTAATAAAGTATCAGGGAAGTTTGACCTTATTGCTTCAATAACAGGCACTACCCGTAAAATCTGTTCATTTTCTGTAACCGACTCAGAACCAGGGCGAGTAGATTCGCCGCCAATATCAATAATATCAACGCCCTCAGACAGCATAAGCCTGACTTGTTCGATAGCCGACTCGATATCAGTATATTTCCCCCCATCCGAAAAACTATCAGGGGTTACATTTAAAATCCCCATAATGAGTGGCTTGGTCATTTCTTTGAACATATAGTATTAAATTAAAGATGGCTAGGAGCTTGTCCGAGAATAGAAATCGTCGCGAGGGAAAGCCCTATTGAGGCAGTTTTTTCGTTCATTTGAGGCGAATAGTTGTGCTATTCAACGAAAATGAACGGAAAAAATGGCCAATAGGGCTTTTTCCGCAGCAGATTCTCTATTCTCGGACAGGCTCCTGATTGAAAGAGTTACAAAATTCTGAGTGATGTTTACAGTAAATTCGAAGCTACCGTTTAATCACCATCAGGTATAATACCGCGGATGACTGACCATAACAAAAATCAACCAAGAATTGCCTGGGCTATTACCGGCTCAGGCCATTATATAGAAGAATGCCTCGAATTCATGCTTACTCTGGATAATGTTGATTTATACTTAAGTCAGGCGGGCGAAGAAGTGTTAAAAATGTATGGTGTAGATCTGAATGAAGTCCGTGCCAGACACTCCGTGTATCGTGATAAGGCTGCATCATCACCGCCCGTTGGACTTTTTTATAAGGGCTATTACCATACCTTTGTTATGGCACCGACAACTTCAAACACTATTGCTAAATGTGTTTTAGGGATTGCCGATTCTTTGGTGACAAATTTATATTCTCAGGCAGGAAAATGTCGTGTCCCTAGCATTGTCTACCCCTGTGATATTGCTCCTGAGATGGAAACCACTGCCCCTGGTGGAAAAGTTATGGTATATCCCAGAAAAATTGACCTGGAAGCCACCGATAAAATACGAACCTTTGAATACACTGAGGTAGTAGAAAGTGTCGATGAATTAATTGTCAGCGTTAAACAGCGCATTAAATCTTTGGCATGAGACGAATATGACAGATAAGCCCGAGCACATTCTTTTTTTAACCGGCAAATTAGCCGAAAAACAATTGCATCAAATTCTACAGAAGATGCAACCAGAGTTTACTTATACGGTTCATCAACTGGGCGTTAAAGTCGCAGCATTAATGACGACCGACATGATTAGTCGCCGCCTTAAAGATACTTTTAATGCCGACAAAATCATATTACCAGGACGTTGTCGGGGGGATATTACTGCTTTGTCTGCTGAATTTGGCCTTCCTATAGAGCGTGGCCCTGAAGAATTAAAAGATTTACCGCTTTATTTTGGTAAAGCAGCGCATCATTATGATTTATCAAAATACAAAGTTAAAATTTTTGCTGAAATTGTAGATGCCCCCAATGTCAGTGTCGATGAAGTAGTTAAGCGTGCTTACTATTATCAGCAACAAGGTGCTAATGTGATTGATATTGGTTGCTTACCCGGGACTAAATTTCCTCTTATGGAAGAAATTATTCGCACATTGAAAAAAGAAGGCTTTATAGTCAGTATTGATTCTTTAGAGGGTGATGACCTATTGCGTGGCGCTATGGCAGGAGCTGACTATATGCTTAGCCTGACCAACAAAACCCTGTGGATAGCAGATGAAGTTGATAGTATTCCTATTTTAATTCCTGAAACACATGGTGACTTATCAACACTTGATTATGCCATTTCTGTGTTACAAGGTAAAAACAAAGCCTTTATCGTTGACCCAATTTTAGACCCTATTCATTTTGGTTTTACAGAATCTGTGGTTAGAAATTACCAGTTTAGACAACAGTATCCAGATATAGAAATGATGCTGGGCGTGGGTAATATTACAGAGCTCACTCACGCCGATACTTCAGGTATGAATACTATATTACTGGGCATGTGTTCAGAGTTAAATATCAACCATATTCTGGCCACAGAAGTCAGTCAGCATGCGCGTAGATCCATAAAAGAAGCCGATTATGCTCGACGCATCATGTATGCGGCTAAAGAAAACAATACCCTACCCAAACATATCGACTCCAACTTGATGACGGTGCATGACAGCTCCCCCTTTCCTTATCAACTGGATGAAATAGAAGATTTTGCTGCACAAATTAAAGACCCAAGTTACCGCATACAAACCAGTCCCGATGGTATTCATATCTATAATCGTGACGGCTTGCATACGGCTACCGATCCCTTTGATTTATTTCCTCAGTTACAGGTCGAAAATGATGCGGGGCATGCTTTTTATTTAGGGGTGGAGTTAGCCCGTGCTGAAATAGCCTGGCAATTAGGCAAACGTTTTAATCAGGACCAGGCATTAAGCTGGGGTTGTGCAACTGAGCTAAATGAATCAACCATAGATTTACACACCTTTAAACCCGCTGGAACCACTTTTCAAAAGAACAAATGATACAAGAAGTTATAGTTAGCACTGCAAATGCAAACGGTGTGACACATATTGCCCCTATGGGGGTGCATGTTATTGATGATGAAATTATTATCCTGCCCTTTCGACCTTCTACAACCCTGGATAATATTCTGCAATCGAAATCAGCGGTGATTAATTATTGTGATGATGTCCGTATCTTTGCTGGCTGTTTAACTGGTCGCCGCGACTGGCCGTTATCCGCTACCGAAAAAATTAAGGGACAATTTCTATCATCTGCTCTGGCCCATAAAGAATTAGAGTTAGTCCGAATAGAAGACGATGAAACGCGTCCAAAGCTATATTGTAAAGCAGTTCACAGTGTCAACCATGCGCCTTTCCAGGGCTTTAACCGTGCACAATATGCAGTCTTGGAAGCGGCTATCCTGGTCAGTCGATTAAAAATGTTGCCGATAGAGAAAATTGAATCCGAAATAGCCTATCTAAGCATAGGTTTAAACAAAACAGCGGGGAAAAATGAACTTGAAGCCTGGGGCTGGTTAATGACCTTAGTTGAGCAACATAAACAGCAGGTTTCACAAGCATGACTGGAATGCTAGCAAGTGTTAACAGTCTAGAAGAAGCTCGACTGATTTTAAATACCACTGTTGATATTATTGATCTAAAACAACCTGAACAAGGTGCTTTAGGTGCATTATCTACTGAGACTGTGGAAATCATTGTTACTGAGGTTAATCAGCAAAAACCCGTCAGTGCCACAGTAGGTGATTTACCTATGCAAGCTGAGCTGGTTTTTAATGCCGTTAAATCTATGGCCGCAACGGGCGTTGACTATATTAAAATCGGTTTATTCCCGGGCGGTGACTGGCAAGGTACAATCACCCGTTTATCTGAGATCACTCAACAGGGCGATAAATTAATTGCTGTGCTTTTTGCTGATACAAACCTTGACCTAAGCATTATAGAATCACTTAAGAAAGCGGGGTTTTCTGGAGTAATGCTTGATACCATGGACAAATCCAAAGGCTCTTTAACAGACCTTATGGCTTTATCTGAGGTTAAACAATTTGTAAGCCATGCAAAAGCAGCTCAACTACTTTGCGGACTTGCCGGCTCACTTAAACAACAGGATATAGCGGAATTAAAAACACTGGATGCTGATTATTTAGGTTTTAGAGGCGCTTTATGTAAAAAGCATAATAGAACAGCTGGGCTAGATATTTCTTCAATCGATTCAATTCTGGCTCAATTTTAATGAGTCAGTCAAGTCATCTGGCATTCAATCATTAACGATCAGAATTCGGTTTATTATTAATGGAAAAATCCGATCTAAAAATACTGCTCATCACCCCACCGATGACTCAGTTAAACACGCCCTACCCTGCGACGGCGTATTTAACCGGTTTTTTAAAACAACAGAATTATGCAGTTAGCCAGCGTGATCTAGCCATAGAATTATTCCTTACCTTGCTTACAAAACAAGGCCTGGAACAAATTCATCATACAGTGGAAGATAATTATGCAGAATTTGAAGATGATGAATTACCCGATGCCATTTATCATTTTTTAGCTCATTTCCCTGAATATTTGACCTGCTTAGAACCCACCGTTAAATTTCTTCAAGGAAAAAATTCATCTTTAGCCTTACGAATTGCTTCCCGTCGTTTTCTACCTGAAGGGCCTGAATTTGAAAGCTTGTATCAAATGGAAGAAATGCAGGGTGACGTTTTACAACAAGCCTTTGGGGATTTAGGGGTTCAAGATAAAGCCAAATATCTGGCGACTTTATTTATCGATGATATTTCAGCCGTTATCAAACAAGGTGTAGATCCAAATTTTGAAGTCACCCGTTATGGCGAACGCTTGGCCTCGTCCAACCCGTCATTTGATGATTTATATCAGCAATTGCAACAAGCTGCTATTTATACTGATGAAATTATTTTTTCATTAGTTGCCAACTATATAGCAGAAGAAAAACCTTCTGTTGTCGGGCTAACAGTGCCCTTCCCTGGCAATATGCTAGGGGCTTTAAAAATTGCCCAATGCTGTAAAAAAATCGATCCCAACATTATTATAATTCTGGGTGGTGGATTTATTAATACTGAATTAAGGTCATTAAAAGATCCTCGCGTTTTTGAATTTGTTGATTACATAAGCGTTGATGATGGTGAAAGGCCTCTACTGACCCTGTTGGAATACCTTAGTCAGCAACGCCCTATAGAAGATTTAGTCCGCACTTATTATTTAAAAGACCAGCAGGTATTCTTTTGCAATAACCCGACTTTACACAATATTCCACATAAAGATTCTGGAACACCGAGTTATCAAGGGCTGGTATTAGACAACTATTTATCACTCTGTGAAATGCTTAATCCCATGCATAGAATATGGAGTGACGGGCGCTGGAACAAACTAACGATAGCCCATGGTTGTTACTGGTCTCAATGCAGTTTTTGCGATATTAGCCTGGATTATATAGGTCAATATGATGATGCAGGAGCCGATATTATCGTTAACCGTATTGAAGCATTAATCAAAGAAACCGGAGAAACTGGTTTTCATTTTGTTGATGAAGCAGCACCGCCAAAAGTATTATTTGCTATGGCAGAAAAATTAATAGAACGTAATATTATTATCAGCTGGTGGGGAAATATTCGATTTGAGAAAACCTTTAGCGCTGAAAAATGTCAATTACTGGCTGACTCTGGCTGTATTGCTATCAGTGGTGGCCTAGAAGTCGCCTCTGATCGCTTATTAAAATTAATGAAAAAAGGCGTCACTGTTGAACAGGTAGCAAAAGTGACTAAAAATTTTGCTGATGCCGGCATACTGGTACATGCTTATTTAATGTATGGCTTTCCAACGCAAACCGAACAGGAAACAGTGGATTCATTAGAGCGAGTCCGTCAGCTAATGCTTAACGGTTGTTTTCAGTCCGCTTATTGGCATCGATTTGCAGCAACCATCCACAGCCCAATAGGCTTACACCCCGAACAATACAATATTGAATTAATCGCCAATAAAAATGTACAGTTTGCAGAAAATGATATTGATTATCATGATTCTGTTAATACAGACCATGAAATGTTAGGTATCGGATTAAAAAAAGCATTGTATAATTATATGCATGGAATGGGTTTTGATTATCCGATGAGTTTCTGGTTTGATATCCCTATAACTGAACCCAGCATTTCCCCTGGATTTATTGAGCAAGCAATTAAATGACCTCAGAACAGTTTATCTTTGAGCAAATTCATATAGAAGTTGCCCGTAATGCCTCCGATGATTTCAACCTATTTCATGATAAACATAAATGGTTACAAATCACTCATAACCCTTTTAAGGGACCGATTGTTCTGGGTTATCAGCTAAATACCCTGATTGAATATCAAATGCGTTTGTATAGAGAAGCGCATCATGAAAACAAGATTATTTCTGAGAATAATTTACGCTTTAGTAATTATCAAACCACTTTTGTTAATGCTTTAAAGCCTGCAACGCCTTTTCAATTAGATATCAAGAAAACCCTGATTAAAACCATTCCTAATCTGACCTTGGGAAACCGTATTTCTATTAAAGCGGAAGGAAAAACTATTTTATTAGGCTTCAAAAAAGAAACCCAAACACCGTTATTCCTTGCTGAAGCCACATTTAACAAATTACCCAACCTTAACGTCATCCCTGATAGGACAATGATTCCGGGGACGGATTATTTCCTGAAACGAAAGTTTTTGCATAATGGTAATGTTAAAAACTTTCTTTCCGGTTCTTTAGCTGAACAATCCGATTATTTTGATGAATTAGCCCACGTTGCTCACTACCCGGAAATTTTCCCCTGTAGTTTAGCTTCAGGCGCATTACTAGAAAAAGCACAATTAGAGCAGCACGATTTTAAACGTAATCCCATGGTTTATACATCACATGAAATTTCCGTTGATCGTCAACATCTAGGTACATTAAAAAATGACGATAAGCTATATATTCTGGTTAAACAGCACCCCGAATCCAGTGATAACACCTTAAACCAGAGCAATATCATGCTGCGTACCTATGATTGTTTTGGCTTATTACATAATCATGATGTTTTATTCAGAGTCAGAATGAATTTGGTACCGTTAGAAGAAATACTTAAAAACCTTGATCAAAAAA
>Ga0209495_1001559_pt1 | contig 15928 bp, 14 predicted proteins | sample EN1Hudsemesocosm_FD_184629 | JGI IMG/M metagenome (GOLD analysis project Ga0209495, IMG submission 184629) | Methane-oxidizing microbial communities from mesocosms in the Hudson Canyon - EN1E Hudson Canyon (SPAdes) (version 2) | ecosystem: Environmental > Aquatic > Marine > Cold seeps | place... | reverse complement strand
ACAAGCTTTAATGGCTATATCACAGATGCATCACTCACAAGTCAAGAAATACGACTTGAGGGTGAATATCAAAATGGCGCGCCCGAGACGATTCGAACGTCCGACCACCGCCTTCGGAGGGCGGTAACTCAATGCAAATCAACCTATAAATTATACTTATTTATCATAATGTTATCTATTTACAAGCCATAAAAACAAGGCTAAAATAGCCGTTACCAATTCGTTACCATTTTTACAAAAAGGAAAGCTAAAGATTTTGTGAATCAATGGAGTTAAAAATTGAATATTTTAGAATAAAACTTTGACTTGATAGTAAGTGAAAATTATCTGTAGTATGAATCAAATGGCACACCCGAGATGGTTCGAACATCCGACATCCACCTTCGGAGGGTGGCACTCTATCCAGCTGAGCTACGGGTGCAATTTGATAGTAAATTATACAAGCTTTTTAAGGTTCTTGCTTTAATCTTATTTCCTGCACGACAAAATACTGACTTCATGAACTAGATGTTAATATTTTTGAACACCTAATAAGTAGATTTTGAGGAAACCAACCCTAACCCTATTACTCTGGCGATAACACAATGACATTTGAACTTGAAAAAGAAGAGCATAGAAAGGATTACGGATATTTCTATATATATAAAAGAGCCGACCGCAAAAAACCAACATGGAATGTTTTTATAAAGTTAGATGGCGATACTGGATTTACAAGGAAATCACTAAAAACTGAGGACAAAAATAAAGCTTATCAATTGGCAGATGTGCTATATAAAGAACTTCAAATAACGGGAACAACTAAAACACATTCATTTGATACCGCTATCAATGAGTATGAACTTACAATATCTAAAGATAAATTTGATAAATTAAAATACCCTAAAAAATTCTGGACAGGAAAAAATATATCCTCTTTGTCAGATAGGGACATTCAGCTATTCATTGCCTACAGGGAATCCCCTGAAGCCTATCAAGACAACCCTCCCCCTAAAAAAGCAACATTACGCAGAGAGTTTGGAGTGATAAATCAATTCTTTAGATATGCTTATAGCCACTCTTACACAAAAGAACTACTCAAATTACCAACTATTATTGCAAGCAAAAATCCACGCCCCTCATTTTCTGAACATGAATGGTCGGAGATTATAGGCCATTTATCGGAATGGAAAAACCTAAGCGATAATAAAGCACATATAAGATCGAGAACTTATTTACAAACGTTTATTCTCCTATTGGGAAATACTGGAATTAGACCAATGAATGAAGTCAGTGGGCTAACTTGGAGACATTTGGATGAGCAAATATTAAAAAATACAGACGGATACAAATATAAGCAGTTTTTGCTTAATGTTCCAGAAAATGGAAAAACGGGAACTCGACAAGTTATACCTAATTTCGGGGTTAAGAAAATTCTAATGGACTTTAAGAAATTTGCGAACCCTAAGTCAGATGCCGAATTTATATTTGCCAATCGCGATGAAACACCTATAAAAAGCTTTCAAAAATCTTTCGCATCATTCCTAACTCACTATGGTTTACTGAAAAATAGTCAAGGTCAAACGAGATCACCTTATTCGTTAAGGCATTATTATTGTGAACATGCAGTTAGAGAAGGCATTGACATATGGCATCTTTCGAAAAATACCGGAACATCATTAGAAATGTTACGTCATATTATGTAAAAAACAATTTAGAGGATGTAGCCAATACATTTAAAGATATGCGGATTGCTTCCTCGAATTCTGGATCTTTAAAGCAATTTTTTAGTGATCCAAATTGAAATACCCCCCCCCCCAATCAATCCCATGCATTAGATTGAGCTAAGACATCTAATTTTTAAGTGCCACTGGATAAATTGGAAGATTTAGTTAAAGATTAGCTACTCACTTCGGTGTAAAATTTATGATTTATCTAATGCCTAAGTGAATAAAAATGAGTATACCTGCCGACATAGTTGAACCTTCCTTAATTATAAAGGTTAATAAACTTTACCAACCTAACATGAGTGCTTTACAACTTTATGAAATTACAAGAGGTGTATGGGTATTAGCGGATAGAAGAGTTAATGTTGAATTTGCATTCAGTGTTTACAATGGAATAATTAAAGAAGTTTATGCTGTTCACTCATGGCACCCAGCATTAACACTTCCTTACGAAACAAGAACTGAAAAAAATATAACATTGGATGGCAATATTTCAATGCACAATAGGTGGGAATTTAACGGTGACTTGGCGCATAAAGATATTCGTTCAAAATATGTCGGTAAGTCTGTAGCGCATTATTTTAAACAAGGTGCGGCAAACCCCATAAAATATATAAATTGTTAGAGGGCGCACACTGACAATTAACAGTGGTTCACTGGATATTTGCACCATACAGCCTTGCAAAATGGTGCAGTTCAAAAAAACGAATTCTTTTTGTAGCCTCCGAACCAAATGGATAATACCCTAATGGTGGCAAATTGGAAGCGCGGCAACAATTCATGTTGTTCCAAACAAATCAGGAGGTTAAGTTGAATTTTAAAGATAAAGTCATCAATGATCTTGGTAGGTATCGAATAGAGACGCTTGGTATTCAAGATGCTGGTGTTTTTAGCTATAAAAGACAAGAATTATTAAAAGAGCATATCCTGCCAATACAATTCAAAAAACATAACATTATCCAGAACTACAGAGATTCATTTTATGCTTCCTCTACTTCAGAAATTGATTTTCACAAATATTTTCATCACCTAAATTCATCCCAAGCTTTATGTATTAATTTGTTTTTTCCGTTAATTGCAGAAGGTAAGCTATCATTAATTTTGAGGATGTTAAGCATTCCTGAGCAAGCCATTGAAGAAGCAACTTTTGAAAAAGAATCAGATTTAGAAGTTGGTGAAGGTCGAAAAACTAATTTCGATTTTTACATGCGACTTGCGGATGATACGAAAATTTACTTTGAAATAAAATATACAGAATCGGAATTTGGAAAAGCAAAAAATGATAGCTCACATAGGGGAAAATTTGATAAGACTTACCTTCCATTATTGAAAGGTAATGACTATATAAACCCCGACTATCATGAAGTTGATAAGTTTTTGGACTCATATCAAATAATGAGAAATCTTTGCCATATCAGTGAAAACAGCTATGTTGTATTTGTATATCCAAAAGAAAATAAAAAAATTCATTCTCAAGCCCAATCAGCACAAGCGCAAATATTAACGGATAAAGGAAGCAATCGACTAAAAATAATGGACTTGGACACAGCTATTGATGAAGTGTTAAAGCAAGTGCAAATAACAAACTTGGCAGATCACTACAGCGAATTCAAAAACAAATATTTGAAATACACTTCAGCAATCAACTAATCCCCCCACCTCTCCCATATTCAACTAAAATGGAACTAAGCTAAATTCCAAAGTGGATTAAATGAAATTGAATCATTTATGGAAACCCCGCTTACTCTGCATGTTAACGCACCACTAGAATAACGACACGGTATATTTGAACAGTAAAATATGCAATAAGCGGCAATAAACGAAAAGGACAACAATGGCAATCGATAAAAACTTTGAATCAGCTCTCTTTAACACGGCTGACAAACTTAGAAAAAACATAGATGCAGCTGAGTATAAAAATGTGGTGCTGGGGTTAATCTTTCTTAAATATATATCTGATTCATTTCAAGAATTATATGAGAAGTTAGAAAATGATGAATATTCTGACCCTGAAGATAGGGACGAATATATTGCAGAGAACATCTTCTTTGTGCCTAAAGATGCTAGATGGAATGGCCTGCAAGCTAAATCCAAATTACCTGAGATTGGTGTAGCTATTGATGATGCCATGAGCATTATTGAAAAAGAAAATACTGAATTAAAACACGTATTACCCAAAGTTTACGCGAAACCTAACCTTGATAAAGCCTCATTAGGGCAATTAATTGATGTTATATCCGATATAGAACTTAAAGCCGAAAATGAGCATTCTAAGGATTTATTAGGGCGTGTTTATGAATACTTTTTGGGTGAATTTGCCAATGCTGAAGGTAAAAAAGGCGGTCAGTTCTATACACCTAAATCTATTGTAAAGTTGATGGTGGAAATGATAGAACCCTACAAAGGTCGAGTGTATGACCCTGCTTGCGGTAGTGGCGGTATGTTCGTCATGAGTGAGAAATTTGTAGAAGAACATCAAGGGAATATTCAAGATATTACTATCTATGGTCAAGAGTCTAATCAGACTACATGGAAGTTATCTAAAATGAATCTTGCCATTCGTAATGTTAATTCACAGTTTGTTAACTGGAATACCGAAGGTAGTTTTTTAAAAGATGCTCACCCTGATTTAAAAGCTGATTTTATTTTAGCGAATCCTCCATTCAATCAATCCGAATGGGGGCAGGAAATATTACAAGAAGATGGACGCTGGAAATATGGTATACCACCTAAAAACAACGCTAACTTTGCATGGATGCAACACATGCTTTATCACCTTGCACCGAATGGCGTGATGGCAACGGTATTAGCTAACGGCTCATTAAGTTCTAATACATCGGGTGAAGGCGATATTCGACAAGCATTGGTTAAAGCGGATTTAGTCGATTGTATTGTTGCTCTACCTAAACAACTTTTTTATAACACGGGTATTCCTGCGACCATTTGGATATTACGCAGGGGTAAACAGGTAAAACAAAAACAGACCTTGTTTATTGACGCATCAGAAATGGGTTTTATGAAAGATAGAGTGCATCGTGAATTTGCACAGAAAGATATAGAAAAAATTGAACAGGTTTATCATAACTGGCGTAAGGATACGGGTTATGAAGATATTAAAGGGTTTTGTAAATCAGCAGAACGTGAAGAAATAGAAAAACATAGCTATGTGCTGACTCCAGGGCGTTATGTGGGTATTCCTGATGAAGTGGATGATGGTATTCCGTTTGAAGACAAGATGGCTGATTTAACGGCTACGTTAGCTGGTCAGATGGAAAAAGAAAAAGTGCTGGATGAACAGATTAAAGAGCAGTTGGCAAAGATTGGGTTTGTGTTATGAGTGAAGCGTTAACAATGATTGATGCTCAACACTTACAAGGTAAAATACTTACCCTTCGTGGCCTGCAGGTTATGGTAGATAGGGATTTAGCGGTGCTTTACGCAGTAGAACCCAAAAGACTGAATGAGCAAGTTAAAAGAAATAGTGAGCGATTTCCAGAACAATTTATGTTTCAACTTTCTATAGATGAAAAAAATGAACTAGTCGCAAATTGCGACCGGTTCAATAGCCTGAAGCATTCGACTGCTTTACCCCATGTGTTTACTGAACAAGGCGTATCAATGTTATCCGCCATATTACGTAGTGCAACAGCCATTAAAGTCAGCATTCAAATCATGGATGCTTTTGTAGGTATGCGAAAAGTCATTGCTAATAATGCAGGCATATTACAACGCCTAGAAAGCATAGAACAAAAACAAATCACCACAGATACCAAGCTAGATAAAGTTTTTGAAGCCCTAGAAGCGGGTGAAGTAAAACCTAAACAAGGTATTTTTTATGACGGTCAAATATTTGATGCTTATATTTTTGTCAGTGATTTAATAAAATCCGCGAAAACATCCATTGTGTTGATTGATAATTATATTGATGAAAGTGTTTTAACCTTACTCGATAAAAGAACAACGCATTGCCAAGCGACTATTTACACACAACGCATTAACCAACAATTACAACTTGATTTAGATAAACATAATCAACAATACCCGCACATTGAAATCAAAGCCTTCAAACAATCCCATGACCGTTTTTTAATTTTAGATGATACGACGGTTTACCATATTGGTGCCTCATTGAAAGATTTGGGTAAAAAATGGTTTGGATTTTCTAAGTTTGATATAGCGGCAGTAGATGTTTTAGGGAGGCTGGGGGATGAGTAGTTTGCCGGAGGAGTGGGTTGAAGCTAATTTAGTAAGTTGCCTTGAAAAAGTGATTGATTACAGGGGGAAAACACCTAAAAAATCTAATGCTGGAATTAAAACACTGAGTGCAAAGAGTGTAAAAATGGGGGCAATTGATTACACTCAGGCTTATCATATCTCACAAGAAGCTTATGATGCTTTCATGGTTCGAGGTTTTCCTGAAAAAGGAGATATTTTAATGACGACCGAGGCTCCTTTAGGGTGTATTGCTAAATTAGATAGAAGTGGTGTTTCTGTGGCTCAAAGATTACTTACTTTAAGAGGAAAGAAAGGTGTTTTAAGTAATGATTATCTTATGTATTTCTTAACTTCAACCCGAGGGCAGTATGAATTACATTCAAGAGCAAGCGGTAGCACTGTTCAAGGGATTAAACGCTCAGAATTTGAACATGTTAAAATTGTTTTACCACCTTATACCGAACAAAAATCCATAGCCAACATCCTTTCATCATTTGATGAAAAAATAGAGCTTTTACGCGAACAAAACCAAACCTTAGAAACCCTTGCACAAACGATTTTTAAAGAATGGTTTGTAAATTTTAACTACCCTGCTGCAACAGGTGAGATGGTGGATAGTGAATTAGGTGAGATTCCTAAAGGGTGGCGTGTTGGTCAATTAGGAGATGAGTTTAATATTACTATTGGAAGAACCCCACCTAGGAAGGAACAGCATTGGTTTTCAAAAAAACCAACAGGTAAAAAATGGTCATCAATAAAGGACATGGTTAATTCTGGAACTTATATTTTTAAAACATCTGAATACATAGTTGATGATGCAATAAGTAAGTTTAATATTCCTATTATTCCAGAAAACACCGTTATTTTAAGCTTTAAAATGACAGTGGGTAAGCTTGCTATCACAACGGAAGATATGCTTTCAAATGAAGCTATTGCTCACATGAAAGTAATAAAAGACACTTGCTTAACTAGTGAATATATTTATCTTTTTTTACACAGTTTAGATTTTAATAGTTTAGGTAGCACTTCATCTATTGTCACGGCAATCAATTCTACAATGATAAAGCAGATTCAATTTTTGATTCCGAAGGATAAAGTATTGCAAAATTTTGATGAGGTTATAAAGCCACTCTTTGAAAAAATTAAAAACAATACCTCCCAAATCCAAACCCTGACAAAAATCAGAGATACCCTATTACCCAAATTAATGAGTGGTGAGGTTAGGGTTAACTAATGAGCTACCAACCACCCTTCACCATCACCTCAAAAATCATCGATTTGGTTAGTCAAATTAGTGAGAAAATTGGGGAGGTGCAAAAAGATTTTAGCAATGCGTCACCTCAATTGCGTAAACAAAATCGTATTAAAACCATTACAGGCACGTTGCAAATTGAGGGCAATACTTTAACCGAAGAGCAAGTTTCTGCCATATTGGAAGGTAAACGTGTTTTGGCGTCGGTGCGTGAATTAGCTGAGGTTAAAGGTGCAATTGTAGCGTATGAAGCTTTGAATAAGCTTAACCCCTTATCATTAGATGATTTATTGCAAGCGCATGATTTAATGATGGGTGATGTATTAACTAATGCAGGTCGGTTTAGAGAAAAATCGGTAGGAATTTATAAGGGAAAAGAAGTCGTGCATATTGCGCCCCCTGCTCATCAAGTATCAGGTTTGATGGCTGAGTTAATAGAATGGTTGCAAACGACCGATTGTCATCCGCTGATAAGTAGTAGTATTTTTCATTATGAGTTTGAGTTTATCCACCCCTTTGTGGATGGTAATGGTCGTATGGGGCGATTATGGCAAACGTTGATACTATCCCACTGGAAACCCTTATTTAATAACGTTCCATTAGAAAGTGTTATCAAAGAGTGTCAGCAAGATTATTACGATGCATTAGGGCAAGCGGATGATTCAGCAGATTCAACTGCTTTTATTGTTTTTATGTTGCAGGCAATTCTTAACACTATAGAACAAAATGCCCCTGCAAACGCCCCTGCAAACACCCCTGATAACGCCCCTGTAAATATTGAAGGCTTAAAAACACCTGACGCAATATTAGCTCTCGTAGCACAGGATTCATTCATTACACGCGCCAAATTAGCTGAGTTGATAGGTAAAGATATTAGAACCATAGCGCGTGCTATTAAAAAACTTCAGGATACAGATAAATTAGAACGTGTAGGCTCAGATAAGACAGGACATTGGCAGGTATTATGAATGATTTAAATGAAGATGCGATTGAGCAAAATCTAATTGATTTATTAATTCATCAAGGTTATCAATATTTTCATGGTTCTAGCCTTGCTCCTAATGGTGATAATCCACAACGAGCCGATTTTGATAGTGTTGTTTTAGAAAATCAGTTCAAGTCTTCATTAAAAACACTCAACCCTAGCCTACCCGAAACCGCATTAACTGAAGCTTACCAGCAGGTGCTTTATCTAGGGTCTAATGACATTATGACCAATAATGAACGATTCCATCAAATGATGACCGATGGTATCAATGTGGAGGTGTTTGAAGAGGGTCAATCTTCAGGTGTTTTGGTTAAGATAATGGATGTGAGTCATTCTGAAAATAATGTATTTTGGGTGGTTAATCAATTTGTCATTAAAGAAAATAATCAATCTAAACGTTTGGATGTTGTATTGTTTGTTAATGGGCTGCCTTTGGTGGTTATTGAACTTAAAAGTGCGATTAGTGAGAAAGCGACTTTAGATAGAGCCTATACTCAAATACAGAATTATAAACAAGCCATTCCTTCTATTTTTTATTACAACGCCTTATGTGTTATCTCTGATGGATTAGATGCTAGAAGTAGCTCTGTTTCTGCTCCCTACTCACGTTATTTAACATGGAAATCTCCTAATAAAGAAGAAAATGGGGTGATACCTGAATCACAGTTGATGGCAGATAACATGCTAAAACCAGATGTGTTGTTAAATCTGATTCGTTTTAATACGGTGTTTGAATCTGAAGAAGTTAAAGACGATAAAACAGGTTTATTATCACTGGTAAAAATTAAAAAAATTGCAGCGTATCATCAATATTATGTGGTGAAAAAGGCCATTCAATCGACATTAAGAGCAGTTAACCTTGATGGCGTATCCCCTGAAGTTAATGAAGACCCAGAAAGTTATGGTTTAACATCGATTAAAGACCAGCCACAAGGTGATATGAAGGCGGGCGTGGTTTGGCATACTCAGGGTAGTGGTAAATCATTGTCGATGGTGTTTTATGCAGGACAGCTTGTTGTAGAGCCTGCGATGAAGAACCCTACTATTGTGATTCTGACCGATAGAAATGATTTAGACGACCAGCTTTTTACCACATTTGGCTATTGCAGTGCTTTGTTAAGACAAACACCTGTGCAAGCTGAAAACCGTGAACATATCAAAGAATTATTAAAAGTATCAGGCGGTGGAATTATCTTCACCACTATCCAAAAGTTTTACCCCGAAAATGACAGCAACACCTTTGAACTCTTATCTAATCGTGGAAATATTGTTGTCGTTGCAGATGAAGCGCATCGTAGCCAATATGGGTTTACGGGCAGAATTGATGAAAAAGGCAATATTAAATATGGTAATGCCAAATATATGCGTGATGCCTTACCTAATGCGACCTATATTGGTTTTACTGGAACACCGATAGAGAAAGAAGATAGAGATACACAAAAGGTTTTCGGACATTACATCGATATTTACGATATAGCCCAAGCGGTAGAGGATGGGGCTACTGTTCCGCTAAGTTATGAGAGTCGGCTGGTTAAGATTAAGTTGAATGAGGGCATCAGTCAGAAAATAGATGGCTTGGTTGATGGTATTAGTGATGCAACAGCAGAACAAATTGAAAAGGGTAAAAAGAAAAATGCACAAATCAATGCGGTTGTTGGACACCCAGATCGTTTAAAAGATATTGCTAAAGACATCGTAGAGCACTTTACTAAGCGGCAAGCTGTGTTTGAAGGTAAAGGAATGATAGTCAGCATGACACGTTCCTGCGCGGTTGATTTATATGCTCAAATAATCGAATTAAAACCTGAATGGCATGATGATAATTTAGATAAAGGGTGTATTAAAGTCGTGATGACCAGCGCCTCTGATGACCCCGCAAAATTTCAGCCACATCATACCAATAAGAAAGACCGTAAATTGTTAGCTGCACGATTAAAGGATAGCCATGATGAATTGAAGTTAGTTATTGTGCAGTCTATGTGGTTAACAGGTTTTGACGCGCCACCCTTACACACGCTTTACATTGATAAGAAAATGCAAGGAGCGGCACTGATGCAAGCCATAGCGAGAGTTAACCGTGTTTATAAGGATAAGCCCGGCGGGTTAATTGTTGATTATATCGGTATTGGTCAAGATTTACGTTCAGCGATGAAGACTTATACTGAAAGTGGTGGTGCAGGTAATGTTGCCCCTGATATTGAGGAAATCATCGATGGAATGAATGCTAAGTTTGAAGTGGTGCATCAGATGTTTCATGGGTTCGATTACCATAACTATTTTTCTGCACCTACGGGTGAAAAACTTAAAATATTACTGGCAGCACAAAATTTCATTTTAAATGACGAAAAGCTAAAAGATAGGTTTGTCGCTGAAACAACCGCTTTATCAAAACTATATGTGATGGCTGTTCCCAGTGATGCATCAGAAGAAATAAAAGATGAAATCGCCTTCTTCCAAGCCATTAAATCAAGAATTAATAAGTTTGAACCGAGTGGTGGTAAAACAGATATTCAGGTTAATACGGCTATCAAACAAATAGTTGATGATGCATTAAGTAGTGAGGGTGTCGTTGATATATTCGAAGCAGCGGGTGTTAGTGCGCCATCATTGGATATTTTATCTGAAGAGTTTTTGCTTGAAGTTAAGAATATGCAGCATCAAAACCTTGCCTTTGAATTACTCAAGAAATTGCTAAATGAAGATGTAAAAATCAGAAAACGTAAGAATAAGACCCAAGGTAAAAAATTCTCTGATATGTTGGCTAGTGTCGTTAAACGCTATCACAACAACCAGATTGATACCGCTCAAGTGATTAAAGAGTTATCTGAAATCGCACGTGAGATGAAGCTAGAGGATGGCGTAGCAGGTAAATTAGGCTTAACCCCTGAAGAGTATGCTTTTTATACTATTCTAGCTGAAAACAGCTCTACCGAGTTTTTAGAAGACCATAAGATGAAAGAGTTGATTCACCTGATTGTTGAAATTATTCGTAAAAATGCGACAGTTGATTGGAATAAACGTGATGATGTTAAAGCTAAGCTAAGGTTGCTGGTTAGGAAGGTGTTGATGAAGTATGGGTATCCGCCTGATGTTGCAAGACTTGAAGCTGATAGAGTATTAGAGCAAAGTGAGTTGCTGGCTGGTGAGTTGACGGGGGCTTAAATTGGTAAGAATAATGTTGATGGCATTGATGAATACTTAGCCTTTGAATTCATGCTAATATAATACCTGAGTAATCTGATTTATTTAAGGTTACTCAATCAATCGGTGATTTATTCACTACTTGCAGACCGATTTAAAATAATACTGCTAAAGCGTGTGCTGTTGCAGTCCCTAAGCAGTCCCACCGCTGTTTATTCTTATGGGGCTGGAGACATCAAAATGAGTAATCCACTTCAAGCACTAATCAATCGCTATTTATCCGATAATGGCATTTCACGTTCTGAATTTTCCAAAAAATTAGGCTATACCAACGTTTCTAAGGGATTAAAGCGTCTTGATAATTTCCTAATTACATTGCAATCGCCAAATCCTGAACTTCCTGTTTTAATTTTGAAACACTCTGATATATCTGAAAAAGACCTTCAAGATGCTATTCAAGCAGTTCTGGAAAAAATAAATGATAAGCTACGTAAAGAATTTGTCCCAATGGTTCGCATAATACCCATATATTATCCAAGCTTGTTAATCTCGCTGAAACACCTGAATATTAAGGTTCCCAAAAATATCTTGGATTTACCTTATGACGAAGAAATTAAAGTAATTTGTGATTTGTATCTTAATTTCAGATCAAAAGTAGAGTTTGATATGCCTGAAAATTGGGCTTCAGGGGCTAAAGGTTTTCGATATTTCAGAAAATTTGGTGAGGTTTTGGTATTTGATAAGAACTGCAATAGACTAAGCCGCTAAGAATGCTTAATAAAGTGTGTATTTGTTGACTGGTTTCTGCAAAATGAGATCAAAAAAGACCATTGCAAATAAACTGAGCTATGTAGCGGTCGCCTAAACTAAAAAGTTAGCCTTTAATTAATTATATGTTTCAAATAATTCTTGAATCTCATTAATTCCATCAATACCAGAGGACACCCCTTTTTGATGAAGCATTGCATGACAATTAGGGCATACGGGTCTTAAATCTATAATTGGGTTTACAGAATATTCTTCATTTATTTCAGATAATGGGGTTAAATGATGAACATGAATATAATTTTTACCTAATTGCCCAAAAACCAGCTCAAAATTAAAATTGCATACAGCACAATTTAGACCATAGTGATCAATACACTGCTGACGAGCCTTGCTATCCCTTTCAAATACATTCACTTGAATTTTTTTTGCGGCCCCTTCTTTAAACAATTCATTAGTGTGTATTTGTTCTGGATATTGTATTTCTGACGTTCCTGTTCTTACTGCCCAAAGTTTTTCAAGAGGCTTGGAGATGGTATAAGGTATAGTTTTACCAGAACCTTGAGAATTCCAAAACTTACCAGAAAACTCGGGTGCATTAAGTTCTTCACGGTCAATAATAATTTTCCTTTCAGGGTCACTTAAATAATCAAATTTAATTTTGATGAATAAGCATTTCTTACCTTTTGTTGCTTCATCTTTATTATAGTGTTCATCAAGGTAAGGCTCTTTTATAACATACCCAGAGCCAAAAATACCCCTTTTACCTTTGCCTCTTTTTATTAGAAAAACTCTATCATTCAATAGAATTTTTTTTGTAGTCCCACAGCTCCACCGACTTTCAATATGACCACTTTTTTTAAAATCATCAAGAATTGGCACTAAGTTATCATAAGGCCAATCATCTTTATTCCAAGTAACAAAATATGTTGCCATATATTTCCTTTAAAATTAACGCTAGAAAGCTAACGACAAGCTCAGATGCCGTTGGCATATGTTTGATGAACTACGATAACATACTGAGCTTTGATAAAAAGTGATCACTGAAAACGAGCGGGGGCTACCGACGGTCAAGTGGGTTTTTGTTAGCTTTTTACTATACTAAATTTAATTCTTGTTCTGACATTAACTCAAATGGGTTTGTATTTCCTGTGTAATCACTACAAACAGTAAATGGTAAAAATCCTTCAGATTCGAATTTCTTAAAAAACAGTGGTAGATCAGCCTTATAAAGCTCATAAACCTTTGAGTATTTTTCTCTGACTTTCTCAGATGGATGCTTGTTCATTAAATACTCTACCTCTCTAAAAAAACCAAGATCTTCATCTATTCTATAAAAATCATCAGTGTCAGTAAGTAGTCCAATATCAACAGGTAATATGCCACCTGTTTGTATATATAAGTTTTTAATTGATTGACATAGTAAAATAAAATAAAATTTTTCAGAAAACTCAACCTTGTCAAAAACAACAACTTCATTTGATATATTTTTATCTACAAACAAACCAAAACCTTTTAATTCCTTTTCTTGGTTATATGCATTAATAAGGGCGGAACCGTAGTAGGCTTGAATGTTTTTTAGTTGATTACAATTAAATTCCCCAAAGGTTAAAATTCCTCTGAAGTATACATTAATATTAGCCAACCTATAAAATAGCTCCTGAGCATATTCTATTAAATATGTAACGTAATAATGGATTTGTTCTTCTTTCGTATCACTACTATTAAAAATAAGAATAGTGTCAGAAAAAACCACTGTTTGTAAGTCAAAGAAATGATTATGAGTGTGCGAGTTTAAGCCATCTAATATTTTAAAAATCCTCTCTATTTTATCCTCATTATTGATAACTAATTTTTCGAATCCTAATATATCAATATACAGAAATGCTCTTTTCATCGTATTTTACATCAATTTTAATAACCTAACACCAAAATAACTTACCATTTAAAGTGGATTATTTATTATGCTATTAGTTATAGTTCAACTTCATTATTTTTATAATACTCAACCATCTCATATAGGTCTTCTATATATTTCACAAACTGCCCCATGTTTGCAAGTAAAACACCTTTATCAAGATTTGGTGGTAAATGAGGATGTCCTGATTCATTGCGACAAATACGGCAAAATTGAAATATTTGTTCAATTTTTATTTCAATGTCATTTGTCCAGCCCATTCCATTTGGCTTATTTTTTGAACTTTTATAAGAATTTTTAAATGAATCAAAAACTTTTGAAATAAACTTTCCAGATACTCTAGTTTTAAATTTATCTCTTAATTCTTCATCGTTTATTGCACAAGCATAAGTATCGATAAGTATATAAATTGCTTTTTCTGATGCCCCACCTAGTAAGAAAGCACAACCTAAATTTGAACCTGCTTTGATAGATATAATAGCTTCTGTAATAAACCTAATTATGATTGGGTCTATAGTTGGAATTCGCTCTTGTAATATCTCTGGAAACCTTTCAATTTCAAAAGGCAACATTTCTCCAATTGCTCCTTCATTTTCAACTGCCTCTTTAGCTTTTTCTAAGGCTTCTTTAAGTTTTGAATCCCGACCTTGAGCTTGAATTGTGCCTGTAGAATAGACTTTAATTGCACATTTAAATTTGCCATGTTGCACATCAATTCTGTTAATTTCTCCTTCCTTTTTCTCCGTAAAAACCCATCCATTTCTTTCAATAAAAGATCTGATTTTTAAGTAATTACTTTCTTGTATTTCAGACACTATAACTTTCCTATTAATTTAAAGGCATGCCAGTTTATGATAAAGGATTCCGTCATATCAGAAATACCCAACATTCCACGCTATGTCATCTATGCCAGAATTTGTATATTTTCTAGCTTCTATCGTATCTGACAATAACAGCTTTTTATTCTAACAGTTAAGCCCATTGCTTACTACAAACAATGGGGTCACTTGAACCTGCCTAAACCTACATAACATACAGCCATTTATTGTTTTCATTCATACAAATCTTAGCAGTTTCACCTATATCCAAAAACGCTAAAGCAGCATTGATATGCACCGGCTCGCTTAATGATGATAAATGTGAGTAGACGTTATCATCCCCTACAATTTTATAATCCATTTTTATCATCAAAGTGCTCGGGTCGAACTCAAAATCAAATGTTGAGCCTGAAATTGCGGGTTCTATTTCTATAATTTCTTGTGTCATTGAATAAATTCCTTTTATTGAGTGTAATTTAACGTCCTGTTAAATTTTTACTTACACCTATTATATCACTAGAAAATACCTTAAATTATTTGTATGCTATTGGTTATTAAAGGTTATTAAGTAGGTAAGCCTATGATTGTTTGTATCGTTAAGGTTCTATGTAGAATCAAGAAATCAGCCATAACATACATTTTCGCATATCACAAGTATATCTTGACAAATGGCTGATTTTAAGGTATACTCCTTGCTGTGTAAGGATGATATAAATATTTAAAGGTTATTTAATTTATTAGCACTTCTACGCTCATTGACTTACCAAGTATTAATTGACTAAATAACAGTCATCAACTCAATACTACTCATATTCTAAGTAGCTTCAAAGTTATAATTCACAAACCGATACCCATTTTTATCACTAAAAGTAACACTTCCATTTATTTTAATTTCTGAATTTTCTTTGATGAATTCGAGTAATTCGGTATCGCTAAATTTCTCAACACCTATAGAATTAAATATTAAACTGCTTCCAATGATTCCGTCAAAATTCCATTTTTGATTTAATGCTTGAATGTCACTTATTTTTATTTCAGACTGTTTGATTATTAGGGTATCTTGGTCTACTGGGATGCTTGAAAAATCGTTCATACATGTAGTTTCCTTAAAGATTATATTTTAACATA
>Ga0209495_1001557_pt1 | contig 15930 bp, 10 predicted proteins | sample EN1Hudsemesocosm_FD_184629 | JGI IMG/M metagenome (GOLD analysis project Ga0209495, IMG submission 184629) | Methane-oxidizing microbial communities from mesocosms in the Hudson Canyon - EN1E Hudson Canyon (SPAdes) (version 2) | ecosystem: Environmental > Aquatic > Marine > Cold seeps | place... | reverse complement strand
AAGATTCTTATTGATCATCATCAAGATCCTGATATGGAAATTGCTGATATTATTTTTAGTGATACTACTGCTTGTTCCACTGCACAACTTCTTTATGAAGTTATTGATGCTATGGATTTAACTAATCACATCAATAAAGAAATTGCTGAGTGTTTGTATGTTGGTATAATGACGGATACTGGTAGTTTTAAGTATTCTAGTACAACTGCAAAAACACATCATATTATTGCAGAACTTATAGCTACTGGGGCAGAAAACGCTAAGATTCATGATTTAATTTATGATAATTCATCAGCAAATAGGATGAAACTTTTAGGGTATTGCTTAAATAAAAAATTATTGCTTTACCCAGAAAATAATAGTGCAGTAATCTCGTTAACTGCTGAGGAATTAGAGCAATTTAATTTTAAGAAAGGAGATACTGAAGGGGTAGTGAATTATGCATTAGCAATAAAAGGTATTGTTTTTGCAGTATTTATAGCTGAAAAAGATGGAATGGTAAAGCTTTCTTTGCGCTCAAAAGGAAACTTTAAAGTAAATGAGATAGCAAATAAATACTTTAGTGGAGGTGGGCACATGAATGCTTCAGGTGGAATATCGGAAGTGTCAGTAAATGACACAATTAAGATAGTTGAAAAAATAATAAGCGATAACAAAACAGAATTAAATAATCAAAATAATTAAACAATGAACGCAATACTTTTAGGACTAGCTTTGCTAGTAGGAACACAATTTAATAACAATGATAATAAATCAAATTTAGAAGACGGTATGTACGCAAAAATCAACACAACAAAAGGAGAAATTTTAATTCAATTAGAATATGAAAAAACTCCACTTACAGTAGCCAACTTTGTAGCGCTAGCTGAAGGAACAATGGAAAACAAGAAAAAAGACTTAGGAAATCCTTACTATGATGGATTAAAATTCCACAGAGTAATTGCTGATTTTATGGTACAAGGAGGTTGCCCTGAAGGAAGTGGAATGGGTGATCCTGGATATAAGTTTGCTGATGAATTTCATGCAGATTTAAAACATGATAAAGGTGGAGTTTTATCAATGGCTAATTCAGGACCTGCAACAAATGGAAGTCAATTTTTTATTACTCATAAAGAAACTCCTTGGCTAGATGGAAAGCATACAGTCTTTGGACATGTAGTTGAAGGAATGGATGTAGTAAATTCAATTGCACAAGATGATGTAATGAATTCTGTTACAATTATTAGAGAAGGTGAGTCGGCTAAATCATTTAATGCACCTTCAATTTTTAAATCTGCACAAGCTGATATTGAAAAAGCAAATACTGAGAAAGCTATAAAAGCTGCAGAGGCTGCTAAAAAGCTAACTGAAGGTGCTACGTTCACTGCTAGTGGTTTAGCTTACTTTATGATTAAAGTAGGGGAAGGCGAACAAGCAACTGCAGGTAAAACTGTTTCAGTACATTATACAGGTAAACTTACTGATGGAACTAAGTTTGACTCATCACATGATAGAAATGCTCCAATTGAGTTTCCATTGGGCGAAGGGAAAGTGATAAAAGGTTGGGATGAAGGAATTGCATTGTTAAAAGTTGGAGGAAAATCAACATTCATTATTCCCCCGCACTTAGCTTATGGCGCTAGAGGAGCAGGAGGAGTAATTCCACCAAATGCAACACTTATTTTTGAGGTAGAATTAATGGAGGTTAAATAATAATGAATAAACTTTCAACCTTTAGCATATCATTATTAAGTTTTCATTCTTTATATTTCTTTTCACTTGGTATTTTTGCTTTATTCTTTTCTGAGACAATGCTTTCAAGTATGACAAAAAATGTAACTACTGAAACAATTCAATTAAATAGGTATTTTGGACTAATGCAAATAGCAGCTGGATTATTTTTGCATGAAATCATTCAAGCAAAAATTGGAAGCATTAGACCTCTAGTTTATCTTATCTTTATTAGTGTATCTTCTCTATATTTAATGATGTTTAGAGTTACAGGAGATGCATTAGGAATTTACTATGTAGCATTTAGAACTTTTCTTTTATTTCTTTTATTGTTAGCTTTAGTAAAAGAATATAACTATATTATGAAACAGTAAGCTCATTATCAAATATTTAAAGAAAGACTGACAAATGTCAGTCTTTTCTTTTTTAAGAGCAAAATAAGAGTATTTTTGCCGCCTTTAAAATCAGAATATGAAATCAATCAGAAACATTGCCATTATTGCCCATGTAGATCATGGAAAAACTACTTTAGTTGATAAAATTATCGACCAATGTCAAGTACTAGATGAACGTAAAGAAAGAACAGAATTACTATTAGATAATAATGACCTTGAAAGAGAAAGAGGAATTACTATCTTATCTAAAAATGTGTCTGTTACCTATAAAGATGTTAAAATTAATGTGATTGATACTCCTGGGCATGCTGATTTTGGAGGAGAAGTAGAGCGTGTACTTAAAATGGCTGATGGTGTTTTATTATTAGTTGATGCATTTGAAGGAGCAATGCCTCAAACTAGATTTGTACTTGGTAAAGCAATTGAACTTGGTTTAAAACCTATTGTTGTTGTAAATAAAGTAGATAAAGAAAATTGTACTCCTGATTTAGTTCAAGATGATGTTTTTGACTTAATGTTCAATCTTGATGCAACAGAAGATCAATTGGATTTTGTGACTATTTTTGGCTCATCAAAAGAAGGATGGATGAGTTTAGATTGGCAAGATAAAACAGATAATATTTTACCTTTACTAGATACTGTAATTTCAGAAATACCTGAAGCACCATATAAAGAAGGAACTCCTCAAATGCAGATTACATCATTAGATTACTCTAAGTTTGTAGGAAGAATTGCAATTGGGAGAATATTTAGAGGAGATTTAGAAGAAGGAAAAACTTACATGCTTTGCAAGGCTAATGGAGTAAAAAAACAAGTTAAAATAAAAGAGCTTCATGTATTTGAAGGAATGGGGAAAATCCAAGTTAAAACTGCTCGTTCTGGTGATATTTGCTCTATAGTAGGAATTGAAGATTTTGAAATTGGTGATACTCTAGCAGATTTTGAAAATCCTGAGGAATTACCAAGAATTTCAATTGATGAACCAACTATGAGTATGTTGTTTACAATCAATAATTCACCTTTCTTTGGTAAAGAAGGTAAATACTGTACTTCTCGTCATTTAAGAGATAGATTGTACCAAGAATTAGAAAAGAATTTAGCACTTAGAATTGAAGATGGAACATCTGAAGATAAATTCAATGTATTTGGCAGAGGTATTCTTCATTTATCAGTACTAATTGAAACTATGAGAAGAGAAGGATTTGAGTTTCAAGTAGGTAAACCACAAGTTCTTATAAAAGAAATTGATGGAAAGAAACACGAACCAATGGAAACATTAGTTATTGATGTTCCTGCTGATTTTTCTGGGAAAGCAATTGAATTAGTTACTCAGAAAAAAGGGGATATGTTAGTAATGGAGCCAAAAGGTGATTTACAACATTTAGAGTTTGACATCCCTTCAAGAGGGTTAATTGGATTGAGAAACAATATATTAACTGCAACTGCTGGAAATGCAATTATGACTCATAGATTTAGAGAATACGGTCCTTTTAAAGGAGAGATTACAGAAAGAATGAAAGGATCTTTAATATCTAAAGAAACAGGAAGTGCAACAGCATTCTCAATTGGAAAATTACAAGATAGAGGAAGATTCTTTGTGTCACCTGGAGCTGAATTATACAAAGGACAAGTAATTGGCGAGAATAGCCGTGATAATGACTTAGATGTCAATGTAATAAAAGGTAAGCAATTAACAAATATGCGTAAGTCAGGATCAGATGCTGCTATTGTAATTGCACCTAAAATTGATTTTTCATTGGAAGAAAGTATGGAGTACATTCAGGCTGATGAATACCTTGAAGTAACACCAGAATCCTTAAGAATGCGTAAGATATCTTACAGATAAGAAAATAGATTTAATAATGTTTAGAATGGAGGGTAATTGCCCTCCATTTTTTATTTATTTTTGAAAAAGTGAAATCAGGAATTAAAATAGCAATAATTGGAGGAGGAGCATCTGGATTTATGGCGGGTATTACTGCTAAAGAAATAAACCGAAATGCTAGTGTTACTATTTTTGAAAAGACTGATAAAATCTTAACTAAAGTTAAAATTAGCGGAGGAGGAAGGTGTAATGTTACTAATGCAACTTTTAGCGTTTCACAACTGATTAAAAACTATCCAAGAGGAGGGAAGAAACTTAAAAAACCCTTTAATCTCTTTAATACAAATCATACTATCGATTGGTTTGAAAAAAGAGGGGTAAGGCTTAAAACTGAAGCTGATAATAGAATGTTTCCCGAAAGCAATACTTCCGAAACAATTATAAATTTACTTACAACGACTGCAGAAAATTTAAAAATTAGACTTTCATATAAAAGCAAAGTAACCGCTATAAATCCTACTGATAAAGGAATTGAACTTGATATCAATGAACAGAAATTATTATTTGACAAAGTAATAATTGCTAGTGGAGGAACTCCCAAGAAAGAAGGATTGAATTGGTTAGAAAACATAGGGTATCAAATTGTTAACCCTGTTCCATCATTATTTACTTTTAACCTAGCCAATAAAGATATTTGCAAGCTTATGGGATTAAGTATTCCAAAGGCGATTGCAACCATAAAAGGAAGCAAATTAAAGCAAGAAGGAGCTATGCTAATTACACATTGGGGACTGAGTGGACCATCAATTTTAAAGCTTTCTGCTTGGGGAGCAGAGGAGCTAGATAAAAGAAATTACAACTTTACAGTAGGAGTGAACTGGTTAGCAATAAATGAAGAAGAACTAAGGGTACAGTTTTCTACAATAACTGCAAGCAGAAAATTAATGCACAAACACAATCCTTTTGATGTTCCAAAAAGATTATGGAAGTTTATTTTAGACAAGCTAGAAATCTCTGATTCTCAAATATGGGGAGAACTGACAAAAAAGAACAAAAACAGATTGATTAATACTCTTATAAATGATGCGTTTGAAGTTAGAGGAAAAACTACTTTTAAAGAGGAATTTGTAAGTTGTGGTGGAATTAATTTATGTGATATAAATATGAGTACTATGGAAAGTAAATTACATAAAGGAGTTTATTTTTCAGGTGAAATTTTAAATATTGATGGAGTTACTGGAGGGTTTAATTTTCAAGCTGCTTGGACAACTGGTTACTTAGCAGGAAAAAATAGTGCAATATGAATTTATTAGCTGTAGAAAATCTAGGTAAAAATTTTGGAGAACGAATTCTTTTTGAAGGATTAAGTTTCGGTTTAGCGCAAGGAGATAAGGTGGCTTTAATTGCAAGTAATGGTACTGGTAAATCGACAATGTTAAAAATTATTGCAGGAATAGATAATGCTGATGAAGGTGAAGTAGTTTTTAGGAATAAATGTAAAGTTTCCTACCTTCAACAAGATGCTATTTTTGAAGATAACCTTACAATAAATGAACTGATAAATAGTAAGCATAACAAGATAAGCATACTAGTTACTGACTATGAAAAGGCAGTTGATTTGCATAGTAAAGAAAATAGCACACAATCTCAAAAAACACTTGAAGATTTAACTGCTAAAATGGAGCAAGAAAACGCTTGGGATTATCAAAGAAGGAGCAAACAAATACTTTCCAAATTTAACATCTCAAACTTTGAACAAAAAGTATGCGAATTATCAGGTGGTCAGAAAAAAAGATTGTCATTAGCACTTCTATTATTAGAAAATGCTGATATCCTTTTGTTAGATGAGCCAACTAATCATTTAGATATATCAATGATTGAGTGGCTAGAAAAATATTTACAGCAAGAAAAAATTACACTTCTAATGGTAACACATGATAGGTATTTTCTTGAAAGAGTATGTAATCATATCATTGAACTAGAGGGAGGTAACTTATATCATCATAAAGGGAATTTCTCTTATTTTTTAGAAAAAAAAGCTGAAAGGGAAAGTAATTTTGATGTAGAAGTTGCAAAGGCTCAAAAACTCATGAAAAAGGAGTTGGAATGGATAAGAAGGCAACCAAAAGCTAGAGGAACAAAATCAAAAGCAAGAATAGATAACTTTAATGTAATTAAGAAAAAAGCTACATCAAAAAGAGTAAAACAAGAACTGAATATTGATGTGAAAATGGATAGGATAGGGGGAAAAATTCTTGAGCTTAAGAACATCAAAAAAACTTACGGAAATTTAACAATACTTGATGGTTTTGATTACACTTTTAAAAAAGGAGAAAGAATAGGAATCTTAGGGAAAAATGGTGTTGGAAAATCTACTTTTTTAAATATTATTACAGGAAAAGAAAAACCAGATGGTGGAAAAATAAACCTAGGAGCTACAATAAATTATGGTTATTTTACTCAAGGAAGTTTTGGTGTAGATGAAGATAGAAGAGTAATAGCTGTACTTAAAGATATTGCAGAATTTATTGTAATGTCAGACAAAAGAAAGGTGAGTGCATCACAACTTTTAGAGCATTTTATGTTTACTCCAGAAATGCAATTTACTGAAGTAAAACGATTAAGTGGTGGAGAAAAAAGAAGACTTCATTTACTTACTGTTTTAATGAAAAATCCGAACTTCTTAATACTTGATGAACCAACAAATGACCTTGATTTGCTGACATTAACAAAGCTTGAAGAATTCCTCTTGCAATACAAAGGATGTTTGATTTTAGTATCTCATGACAGATTCTTTATGGATAAACTTACTGAGCATTTGTTTGTTTTTAAAGGAAAAGGAATAATAGAAGATCATTATTGCACTTATTCAGAATACAGAGAAAAACAAATACAAGAGGAAAAAGAATTTAAAAAGATTCAGCATCTTGAAAAAGAAAATACAAAGGTAAAATCAATAAGAAAAAAACTTACTTTTAACGAAAAGTTTGAATATGATAATTTGGAGATAGATTTAGAAAAATTAGAAGTAGAGAGAAAAGAACTTGAAGCCATCATTCAAAATCCTAATATAGATATGGATTTAATAATGAGTACTAGTGAAAGACTAGGGGAAATAATCAATCTGATTGACGAAAAAGAAATGAGATGGATGGAATTAGATGAAAAACAACAATAGACTATGAGTAAATTTGCAGCAGTAAACCTTAATAAACAATTACGAAATGCAATTGATGATTTAGGTTTTGAGAAACAAACTCCTATACAGGAAGAAACTTTTTCTAAAATACTAGGAGGGAAGGACTTAGTAGGAATTGCACAAACTGGAACTGGAAAAACTATTGCTTATTGTTTGCCTTTGCTTCAAGAATTAAGTTATTCTAATCAGAATAATCCTAGAATATTGATTTTAGTACCTACAAGGGAACTTGTTGCTCAAGTAGTTGAAACGCTAAAAGAATTAACTGAATACATTGATTGTAGAATTGTAGGGGTTTATGGAGGGACTAACATGAATACACAGAAGATTGGGCTACAAGAAGGAGCTGATATTGTTGTTGCTACTCCTGGTAGATTATATGATTTAGCACTCTGCAGGGCTTTACAATTAAAAGGAATCAAAAAAGTTGTAATTGATGAAGTTGATGTAATGCTAGATTTAGGGTTCAGATATCAACTTACAAATATCTTTGAGCTTTTACCAAACAAAAAACAAAATATTATGTTCTCAGCAACTATGACTGAGGATGTATCGGAGTTGATTGATAGTTTTTTTAGTAAACCTGAAAAAGTACAAATTGCTTTGAGTGGTACACCACTTGATAATATTTCCCAAACTAAATATGCTGTACCAAATTATTACACTAAGGAGAATCTATTAGCAAATTTATTAGCTGATAAAGATGAGATGAAAAAGGTGTTAGTTTTTGTGTCAAGCAAGAATATTGCTGATAGGTTGTATGAGGCAATGTCAGAATTCTATCTTTCTGAGTTAGCAGTAATTCACTCTAATAAATCACAGAATTATAGATTTAGGTCTATTAACCAATATGATGAAGGAAAAGTTAGGATATTAATAGCTACTGATATTATTGCCAGAGGATTAGATTTAGATAAAATATCTCATGTAATTAATTTTGACACACCAACTTTTGCTGAGAATTACATGCACAGAATTGGTAGAACTGGTAGGGCTAAGGAAGAAGGAAAATCAATATTATTCTTCACTGAAAAAGAAGAATATTACAAAAATAATATTGAGGAATTAATGGGGATTGAAATTCCACTAAGAGAAATCCCTGAAAAAGTTGAAATCACGCAACAATTAACTACTGAAGAACATAGGGCCAATGGTAAAAATATTTTCAGAAATATTAAGAAAGTAGAAAGAGAAAACTCTGGATTTCATGAAAAAAGTGAAAAAAATCAGCAAGTTAATGACAGAGATCAATGGCGTAAAGCTAGGGCTAGAAAATACAAAAGGCCAAAATCAAGAGGTGATAAAGGAGTTAATTTAAGGAAGAAATAAGAATGTTGCAAAAGTCAGATGTAATATCTGAGCTGTTAAGTCAGTTAAACAAAAAATTAAAATTCTTAAATCTAAATTTAGAATCAGCAATTATATCCCGTAATTCTGACACAAAAAGCAGTGCAGGAGATAAATTTGAAACTAGCCGAGAAATGGCTCAGATTGAAATTAGAAAGTTAGAAACTGAAATTTTAAAAGCACAGCAATTTATACAGGACTTACAAGAAAACAAAGCTGATTTGATTATTACTGAAACTGAAGTTTTTCTTATTTCAATTCCTTTTGGGAAAATTGCAATTAACAGTCAAACTGTTTATTGCATTTCTAATTCAGCACCAATTGCTAAACCCTTACTAAATACAGATATTTCAGCAATGTTTAATTATGGAGGAGTAGGTTATAAAGTAGTTTCAAAATCTTAATATTTTATAGTTACTAGATATAAACGAATAAGTGCTTTTGTCTTATAATTAATATTATGTTAAATTACAGTATTTAAATAAATGGGCGTATTTCTCTCCCATCTATCATTTAACTTATTTTAAGCCTTCTATTATTTTTTTCATTTCAGATGATTTTGCATAATCCCCATTCATATAATACAATTGTTTAAGTGACAATAAAGTGTTTTTATCTTTAGAATCAATTGAATATGCTTTTTCTAAAAACGGTAAAGCTTTTGCGAACAAAGCATCTGCTTTACTTTTAAGTTTTTTATGAGTTGAATTATTAGAAGTTGCATTAGCTTTATTATTTTGCTCAATAGCAGTATTAAAATATAAAGCACCCAAATTATAATTCGTTCCAAAAGCATCAGGATTAATTGCTAATGATGCTTTATAATCAGCTTCTGCATTTATAAAATCTCCTTGCTGATCGTAAATAGTTCCTCTATTAAATAGTAATAAATCATTTTCAGGATCTAATTCCAAGGCCTCTCCTAGTTTGCCTATTAGCTCTGAGGTTCTTCCTAACTGGATGTATAAGTTAATTTCTGTGTTAACCAAGCCTTGATCCATTTCAAACATTTCTCTTCCTAATGCTAAATATTCTAATGCTTTATCAGAATTTCCTTCATCCATATAAATATTACTCATGTGAATGTAAATTGAAGGCTCATTAAAGTTAATATTAATTAATTCTTGCAATAACTCTTTTGATTTTACATTATCTTTCATTTTATTAGAAGAAAAGAAAGAGTTAAACAGGATTGTTTCTTTAGTAATATTTCCTCTTTTTAACTGGTCCTCAGAATCATAAGGGATTATATCAAATATAGTAGAGTAATGCTTTAATGAAGCTTTATAGTCCTCAGTATTATAACTGTCAATAGCAGCATTAAAAAGTAAATAGCCACAATTAACTAAACCAGATAGAACATCTTCTTCTGCAGTCCATTTTTTCACAATCACTCTGCCCTTTTTATCCTTTTGCATACATTTTAAATGCGCCTCTGTAGCTTTAAAAATAGCTTCAGAATCTAATTCCTTATGTTGCTTTGCAATCTCTAAATAAATTTTTGAACGGTAATTCCACATCTTAGCTTCATTTGATGTGCTTTCATTATTATACGCTTCATCAATATATTGTTTTGCCTCAACAAAATTTTGATTTCTTAATGCAATAGATGCATTTACAATATTGTGCTTTTGTGCAAATGTTACTACTGAAATTGCTACTATTGCTAGTGTTAAAAGTGTTTTCTTCATTTTATTTTTTTATTTCTGTTACTTTAAAATTAAACTTCATTCCATCTTTTCCAGTCCCTAAATTTTCTAATTTCTTTTTAATTAGGTAGGAGTTTCCAACGATAACAATTGTCATTTTATCAGGATGGATTTTTGCTTTTGCTAAAGCATCTAATTCTGCTTTACTGATATTGTTTAGTACTTCAACTTGGTCAGTAATAAAACTTTCATCCAAATTGTATTTTAACATCTTATTCAAAAACCCTAACTTTTTCCCTGGAGTTTCATATTTAAGCGCCTCACTATTTAGCATTGAGCTTTTAGTTGATGCAATTTCCTCTTCAGTAATTCCATTAGTTGTAATGTCATTTACCTCATTAAATATTTCAATTAAAGCACTATCAGTTGCTGCAGTTTTTACGCTACTAAAAATTGTAAATGCACCAGTATATTTTGAAGCGTTAAAAAATGAATAAACTCCATAAGTATATCCTTTATCTTCTCTTAAATTTAGGAATAATCTTCCACTTGCACCCCCACCTAATGGGTAGTTTACAATTTTTGATTTATAATGATCCCCAGCAACATCATATAAATCTGATTTGTGTCCCATAAAAATAACAGATTGTGAAGCACCTTCCTTATCAATTAGATAGATTTGAGTTTGTTCTTCTGCAGGAAATTCAAAATTACTAGCTTTTGGTAAATTAAGCTCCTCTCCCTTCCAGTTTTCTAAGAATGATAATTTAGGTATTAATTCCTCCTTTGAAATATCACCAACAACAATTACTGAAGTTGTTTTAGGAGTATAGAAACTAGAGTAGTAGTCACTTAAATTCTTAGTTTTTATCTTCTTAATTGTCTTTTTTGTTGGTGATCTACCAAATGGTGTATCTCCAAATAATTGTTTAGAATAAGCTTCACTAGCAAGGTTTTGAGCATTCTTATTTCCCGCTTCAATTGATTCTATATACTGTTTTTGTATTCTTTTAAAATCTTCATCATTAAAAGCTGGTTTCAAAAGTTTTTCTTCCGCCAATTTTAATGTAGCATCTAAGTTTTTAGTTAAAGATTCAATATACATATAAGTAGCTTCATCATCAGATGAAAATCTGATAGAACTACCCAGAGTTCTTAAAGCAACACTCATTTGTTCAGTAGTTTTATCAAGAGAACTTTCATTCATCATTTCAGCTGTAAAATCAGCAAGCCCTACCCTTTTTACATCTTCAACTAAAGCTCCACCTGCAATTGTAAGTCTTAAATAAACTTTAGGAACTTCTGAAGATTCAGTCCCAATAATATTAATTCCATTACTTAAAGTTGCATTGTAATATTCTGGAACAGTTGGTGCCTTTGAATTGCCTGGAGTTGGCTGTATGCTTCTGTCAAAATCATCTTTTCCTTTTACATAAGTATAGTCTGGAGCACTTAAATCTTCAGATAGAATTAAGTTAGCATTAGGATTAAATGAAACTAATGAATCTTTTTTTGTAGCAAAAGGATTTTTAGGTTTTACTGTAGAAATAACTGCTTTTCTGTTTTTAATGTATTTATTGTAAACTCTAATCACATCCTCTCTAGTTACATCAGTATATCTCTTTACTTCTGATGACATGTTATAATTTCCTTTACCTAACCACTCCCATCTTGAGATAATAGTTGATTTCATACTTACTGAGGTTTTGAAATCAATAGTTTGAGAAACTATTTCATTCTTAACCATATCTAATTCAGCATCAGTAAACCCTTTTTTAATAAATTCATCTATAGTTGATCTGATTTTTCCTTCAACACCATTAAAGAATATACCAGGGTTTTCATAAAAATCCATACCTGGATTAAAAGAAATAATCTGGAAATGGAATTCTCCAGCAATTTCACGACAACTATTATAAACTCCAACTTGAATTGCATCCTCAGATTTTACAAAGTTTTTATAAAAAATAGAATTATTTCCATCACCCATTAATGCTGCTAACATATCAAGAGGAGCCTCATCTTTATGATAAATAGGTACTGTAGGAAATACCATATCTGTCATTGGCATCCAAACATTCGGGTCGGTATATCCGCAATATAAATCAGATGATAGCCTTGGGACATTTGGCCTTTGTCTTTTTACATAAGCACCCCTATTAATAGATCCAAAATATTTTTTCAATAACGGAACTACCTCCTCAGAAGTAACATCACCACTAATAGTTAAATATGCGTTATTTGGTCCGTACCATTTTAAATAGAAATCTTTCAAATCATCAAGAGTTGCTCTGTCTAAATCATCAACATAGCCAATAACTGGCCAATTATAAGGGTGAGAAGGTGCATAAAGATTTTGGCCTAAAATCTCTCCACTCATTCCATAAGCTCTACTAATTTGGTTTTGATACTTCTCATTAGTAACCGCATCTCTTTGGTTCTCAAATTTTTCTTGTGAAACTGCATCTAAGAAAAACCCCATTCTATCAGCTTCAAGCCAAAGTGCCGTTTCTAAATAGTTTGAAGGTACAGTTTGAAAATAAACCGTTCTATCATAAGTAGTATTGCCATTCATATCACCACCAGCATCACTTACAATCTTAAAATGTCTTTCATCAGCAACATTTTCAGATCCCTGAAACAACATGTGTTCAAAAAAATGTGCAAACCCAGATTTACCAGCAGTTTCTCTATTACTCCCAACATGATAAGTAACATGTACTTGAACAATAGGATCAGAATGATCTTCATGTATCAGTACAGTTAAACCATTTGGCATTTCCCATTTTTCATAAGGAATATCCATAGGATTTGTACTTGCCTCTTTAATTAAAGTTGGTTCAGTTATTTCTTGAGCAAATAAGGTTGAAACTGATAAAAATAAGCCTATAAATAAATTAGTTTTCTTCATTTTGGTTTTCATTTAAATTATCTTCATTAGTAGCATCATTTGAATCAGATTCTTCTCCTTCAATAACTTCAGGAGTTTCAATTACATTTCCATCTTCATCAAGTAAAACCGCATCCTCTTCTTCAAATTTTGAAACTTTAGCTACAGATGCAATCTTATCTTCATCTCTAAGTCTAATAATCTTAACACCTTGAGTTGCTCTACCCATTACTCTTAAAGTATCAACGCCTATTCTAATTGTAATTCCTGATTTATTGATTACCATTAAATCATCAGCATCAGTCACATTTTTAAGAGCAATTAAGTTACCAGTTTTCTCAGTAATATTAATTGTTTTCACTCCTTTACCTCCTCTATTTGTAATCCTATAATCCTCAACTGCAGAGCGTTTTCCGTATCCATTATCAGATACAACTAATACTGATGATTCTAAATCATCAAGACAAATCATACCAATAACTTCATCATTATCATCCGCAAGTCTTATTCCCCTTACCCCTGCTGCAGTTCTACCCATTGATCTTACTTTTTCCTCTTCAAATCGGATAGATTTACCAGATTTAACTGCCATCATAATTTGAGAAGAACCTGTAGTCATTTTAGCTTCTAATAATTGATCACCTTCACGGATAGTAATTGCATTAATTCCATTTGTTCTAGGGCGAGAATACTGCTCTAAAGATGTCTTTTTAACCACACCTTTCTTAGTACACATTACTATATAGTGTGAGTTAATATACTCTTCATCCTTCAAGTCTTTAGTATTTACATAAGCCATAACTTTGTCATCCTTTGGTAAGTTAATCATATTTTGAATAGCTCTACCTTTAGCCGTCTTACCTCCCTCAGGAATTTCATAAACTTTTAACCAGAAACATCTACCCTGTTCAGTAAAGAATAACATGTAATCATGATTATTTGCCATAATCATTTCTTCAACAAAATCTTCATCTCTAGTGGTAGCACCTCTACTTCCAACTCCTCCTCTATTTTGAGATCTAAACTCACTTAAAGATGTTCTTTTAATATATCCTAAATGAGAAATTGTAATTAACACCTCCTCATTTGGTATCATATCTTCAATACTTACTTCTGATGCAGAATATTCAATATTTGATCTTCTTGCATCACCATACTTCTCTTTTACTTCTTTCAAATCATCTGAAAGCATAGTATACCTTAAATCTTCATCAGATAAAATTAAGTTTAAACCCTTAATTTTTTCCATGATTTCAGCATGTTCTGCTTTAATCTTATCCATTTCAAGACCAGTTAATTTCTGTAATCTTAAATCAAGAATTGCTCTTGCTTGTACTTCTGATAATTTAAAGTTTGAAATCAAACCATTTCTTGCATCTTCAGGAGTTCTTGAAGAACGGATTAATTTAATTACTGCATCCAAATTATCCAAAGCAATAAGTAAACCTTCTAAAATATGAGCTCTTTTCTCAGCAGCAGCTAATTCATATTTTGTTTTTCTAATTAATACTTCATGTCTGTGATCAACAAAATGCCCAATTAATTGTTTTAAGTTTAAAAGCTCAGGCCTACCCTTTACCAATGCAATGTTATTAACTGAAAATGAAGACTGTAAAGCAGTGTACTTGTACAATTTGTTTAGCACAATATTTGGAATTGCATCACGCTTTAAATCATAAACAATACGCATTCCATTTCTATCAGACTCATCTCTAATATCAGCAATACCATCTAATTTCTTAGAATTAACCAAATCAGCAGTTTGCTTAATCATATTAGCTTTATTCACCATATAAGGAATCTCATCTACTATGATTTGCTCTCTAGTTCCCGATTCATCAAATCTAACTTTTCCTCTCATTACAATACGACCCCTACCCGTTTCAAAAGCAGCACGCACACCATCATAACCATAAATTGTACCTCCAGTTGGGAAATCAGGTGCCTTTACATATTCCATTAAATCAGAAATCTCTAAATCACCTCTTCTCTCAATGTATGCCAATGTACCATTTACAACCTCTGTAAGATTGTGTGGTGGCATATTTGTAGCCATACCAACTGCAATACCAGTTGTTCCGTTTAAAAGCAAGTTAGGTAATCTTGAAGGCAAAACAGATGGCTCTTTTAAAGTGTCATCAAAGTTTAAGTTCCAATCAATTGTTTCTTTATCAATATCTAACAGCATATCTTCTGCTGTTTTACGCATTCTAGCCTCAGTATAACGCATTGCAGCAGGATTATCTCCATCAATAGACCCAAAATTCCCTTGACCGTCAACTAACATATAACGTAAACTCCAGGGCTGAGCCATACGAACCATTGCATCATACACTGAAGTATCACCATGTGGATGAAACTTACCAAGCACCTCACCAACGATTCTTGCTGATTTTTTATAAGCTGTATTAGATTTAATACCTAGCTCATGCATCCCAAACAAAACCCTTCTGTGTACAGGCTTTAACCCATCTCTAACATCTGGTAAGGCTCTAGAAACAATTACTGACATTGAATAATCAATGTACTTTGATTTCATTTCCTCCTCAATATTGATAGGTATTATTCTTTCTCCTAATGACATATATTTATTTATTTTCGTTAAGGTAACAAATAAAAGAAATTTACGTATTTTATAGAAGTAAATTGCATGAAAAATAGCATGTGAGTTATGAACAATTTTTGTTAAAAAAAATGAACTCTATCACTTGTTGTATGAGCAATTTTAGTAGGTATCTTGCAAAAGATTTTTAATGACTAAAAAACAGTAAAATTATGAAGACAGGATTTTCAAACAGAATGAAAGATGTTTTTACTTATGTAAGAGAGGAGGTTCTTAGATTGGGAGATGAAAGCATTGGGATTGAACACCTTTTTTTGGGTATTCTAAGAGAAGGTGAGGGTGCGGCAATTAG
>Ga0209495_1001556_pt1 | contig 15932 bp, 12 predicted proteins | sample EN1Hudsemesocosm_FD_184629 | JGI IMG/M metagenome (GOLD analysis project Ga0209495, IMG submission 184629) | Methane-oxidizing microbial communities from mesocosms in the Hudson Canyon - EN1E Hudson Canyon (SPAdes) (version 2) | ecosystem: Environmental > Aquatic > Marine > Cold seeps | place... | reverse complement strand
AAAAACAAAGTTTCTATAACTACCAACGTAATGCCAAGGTCTTTAGCAAAAATTTAGCTTAGGACCTTTTGCTCTTGCGGCCTTCGACCCGTTTTTTATATTCCGGAAACAAAATCGGCGCTAATTCATGTAGCGCCTTTTCATAAACACGACGTTTGAAAAAGACGATGTCTTCAACCGGTTTCCAATAGTCTACCCAGCGCCAATCATCAAATTCAGGTTTATCGTGTGTATCTAATTGCACATCCGCTTCATTGCCAATAAATCGCAATAAAAACCAACGTTGTTTTTGGCCGATGCATAAGGGCTTGTTGCCATAGCGTAAATAACGTTTTGGCAGGCGGTAACGTAACCAGCCTCGGGTGATGCCTATAATTTCAACATGCTCCGGGCCCAGACCGACTTCTTCCATTAATTCACGAAAAACGGCTTGTTCAGCTGTTTCATCAGATTTAATTCCACCCTGAGGAAATTGCCAAGAATCATGTTGCGCACGCTGTGCCCACAAAACCTGATTTTGTTCATTGCAGAGAATGATCCCTACATTTGGCCTAAAGCCATCTTTATCAATCACGCCTGTAATCTCTCGTTGATATCTTATAATTTACCAACGTCATAATTTTTAATTGCTACTAGATTAGTAAAAGCGCTAGCAGTATGCAATGCATTTTGGCTTACAATGTGCGTATTTCTCATTAAATATGAAGTTAATCGCATGGCTTTAGCAATTTTTGATCTTGATAACACCTTACTTGGCGGTGATAGCGACTACTTATGGGGTGAATTTCTGGTTGAGAATAATATTGTTGATGGAATTACTTATCAGCAAAAAAATCAGGATTTTTATGATCAGTATCTAGCTGGCACCATGGATATTTTTGAATTTTTGGCGTTTCAATTAAAACCTTTAGCCGATAATTCACTTGAAGATTTAGTTCAGTGGCGAGAAAAATATTTACAAGAAAAAATTAATCCCCTCATTTTAGAAGCTGGTCTCGCGCTTATTAAGCAACACCAACAACAAGGTGATGAAACTTTAATTATCACTGCAACAAATAGTTTTATTACCGCGCCGATTGCTGAAAAGTTAGGCATTCCAAACTTAATTGCCACTGAGCCAGAAATGGTTGATGGTTTATACACAGGAAATGTTGCCGGCACGCCGTCTTATCAAACAGGAAAAGTCACACGGTTAAATCAATGGTTAGAAGGTCAGCACCTCAATCTTGAAGGCAGTTATTTCTACAGTGATTCACACAATGATATTCCGCTATTAGAGTTAGTTGATCATCCGGTTGCTGTTGATGCTGATGCCAATTTGCAAGCGGTCGCAACAAAACAAGGTTGGAAAGTGATCAGTTTGCGTCAAGCCTGAGGGTTTTTTGATACAATTTGTCGTTTTTAGAATTCAGATCAGGCCATCAATATGGAATGGGAAGTAGTAATCGGGTTAGAAATTCACGCCCAACTCGCCACCAAATCAAAGATATTTTCGAGTGCAGCCACTGCTTATGGTGCTGCGCCTAATACACAGGCCTGTGCGGTTGACCTTGGTTTGCCGGGTGTATTGCCCGTATTGAACCAAGAAGCAGTTAAGATGGCGATTAAGTTTGGCTTGGCTGTTGAGGCTGAACTTACGATGCGATCTGTATTTGCGCGCAAAAACTACTTCTACCCGGATTTGCCTAAGGGTTATCAAATTAGTCAGTTTGAATTACCGATTGTAGGTATCGGCGAATTAAGCATCGAATTAGAAGATGGCAGCGAAAAAATTATCGGTATTACACGTGCTCATTTAGAAGAAGATGCCGGTAAATCTTTGCATGAAGATTTCCAAGGTCAAACCGGTATTGATTTAAACCGTGCTGGCACTCCGTTATTAGAAATTGTATCCGAACCTGATATGCGTAGCTCTAAAGAAGCGGTTGCGTATATGAAGAAAATTCATTCCCTCGTGCGTTACCTCGAAATATGTGACGGTAATATGCAAGAAGGTTCGTTCCGTTGTGATGCCAATGTCTCTGTTCGTCCTATGGGCCAAGAAAAATTAGGTACCCGTGCCGAACTGAAAAACATTAACTCATTCCGCAATGTTGAACGTGCGATTAATATCGAAGTCGAACGCCAAATCGAAGTTATTGAAGATGGCGGTAGCGTCGTTCAAGAAACACGTTTATATGATGCCGACAAAAATGAAACACGTTCTATGCGTAGTAAAGAAGAAGCTAATGATTACCGCTACTTCCCTGATCCTGACTTACTGCCCGTCGTATTAGAGCCAGAAATGATTGAGGAAATACGTGCCACCTTGCCAGAGCTTCCTAATGCAAAACGTGATCGTTTTGTCGCTGACATGAGCTTATCGCTTTACGATGCATCAGTATTAACAAGCAGCCGTGAGTTAGCGAATTATTTTGAAGCCGTTTTAGAAGTTTCAGACAATAAAGAACCGAAACAATGTGCAAATTGGATCATTACCCAATTACTCGGCGCACTTAATAAAGCAGGGTTAGACATTGCTAACTCACCTATTAGTGCTCAACAATTAGGCGGTTTATTGCTACGCATTACTGACAATACGATTTCAGGCAAAATCGCCAAGCAAATCTTTGAAGCTTTATGGGAAAAAGAAGGTGATGACGCCGATAGCATTATCGAAGCAAAAGGCCTGAAACAAGTTACCGATAGTGGTGCTATTGAATCGATGATTGATGAAGTGATTGCAAATAACCCAGGTCAGCTAGAACAATATCGTGGTGGTAAGGAGCAATTGTTTGGTTTCTTTGTTGGCCAAGTCATGAAGGCTTCAAAAGGCAAAGCGAATCCAGCACAGGTTAATGAGATCTTAAAAGCAAAACTTGCTGGCTAATCTTTTTTCCTTTATCCAATAAAAAAGGCTGCGCTTCGAAAAGCACAGCCTTTTTTTTGTATTTTTTTTAGGTATTATTCGCCGCCAGTCAAAATTGCAGATAATTTACCCGATAGCATTCCAAATACAGCACCCACTACCAGTGAAAGTGAAATCACAATAACTGGATTAGATAAATCTGCTGCTAAAGGATCGCCACCAACATGAAGTACGTAAGCAGCTGTTGCTGCATAACCATAAACTGCTGTTGGAATAACTGCCAATGCAGGTACTTGTGAAGCAAACACAAGAACAAACACCGTAACACCTACCCAAACGGGTGCAGTCAATACATCACCAAGAGACACTTGGCCCATCAATATGAAAGCGATTCCCGCCATAACGGCACCAAAAATACCACAAACAATCGTATTTTTTAATGCTGCAGTATCCGCTCCATTGTGGAAAAATGAACCCCAACCAATGAAGATCGCCCAAATAGTAACCATTCCAGCTAATGGGCCCAAAGCAAGCCATGTAGCTACTGCGCCTAAACCACCAATACTTAATGCTAATGCAACTAATCCTGACATAATTTCTCTCTCTATTATTTATGAATTAACTTACAGTTTAGTTCTCCTCAAGCGATAGAGAATCATGAATCTCTATCGGCCTGTTGAAAACTAACGATTAAGAGGTCTCCCTTTCTCTCGCTGCCCACTAGAACACAAATTCGCCAATTTATCAAATAACATAATACACCTATATATCAAAGACTTAAGAAGACCTTCATTGCCCATTGAATGTTCCTTGCAGCGTGTAAAGCGTTACTTCGCACCAATTTAGGGCTTACTAAAAATAATCTTGTTATCTAGTTTTTATGCCTACAACTAATTTCGAGAAATCGCTCACAGTTCTATTTGTTAATTCTGATTCTTTACTGGACTTCTGGTAGAATCGCAAGATTGACTCCATGGGCTACTTACAAAGGATATGGGCGAACTGACTTTTAACTTAAATGATGTCTTTAGCTCAATTACACGATGAAGTTTGAACAAGAACACCTCACATCAAAAATGGCCATTAGCAAATTGCCAAAGGTATCTCCGTTACCTGACGCAAACTGGGTTTTAGTCTTCGGTTCAATTGGCCGTTTTAAAGAACGTAAGTTCACTAAAATACTCAAAAAACGTTATCCACATGCCCGTATTATCGGCTGTACAACATCTGGTGAGATTACTGACGGCGGTGTCTTTGATGATAGTGTGCACATCACCGCAATGAAGTGGGAACGTAGCTCACTTAGGTTTGTTGTTAAACCCGTTAATAGCATGGAACAATCTCATGAGTTAGGCAACCAGATTGCTCGAGACTTAGAGCAAGATAATCTTAAAGGTGTATTTGTTTTAAGTGATGGCCTTAACGTCAACGGCAGTGAATTAGTTGCTGGCATACAAGATGTCTTGCCAAAAATACCTATCACCGGTGGTTTAGCGAGTGATGATGCCCAATTTACCCAAACCTTATTATTAGACGATGACAAAGTTCAAGATCGAATAGTAATTGCTGTTGGTATCTATGGTGATGATGCTGTTGTGACCAGCGGTGCCTTAGGTGGCTGGCAGCCTTATGGTCCTCCTCGTAAGATCACCAGTTCAAGAAAAAACATTGTCTTTGAACTAGATAATAAACCGGCTTTACCTCTCTACAAAATGTACATCGGTTATTATGCCAATGAACTTCCAGCTTCCGGGCTTAACTTCCCATTTGCTGTGATGACTGAAGATAAAAATATTGCGGTTATCAGAACATTGCTCGCGGTCAATCATGGTGAAAACAGCCTGACTTTTGCCGGTAATATCGAAGAAGGCACGACGGTTCGCCTACTTAAATCGAATCACCAAAATTTAATTAATGGTGCAAGTGAAGCTGCCAAACAGATTCTTGAGAAAGGTGTAAACCTGAATGAAAAAGCACTCGCGATCTGTGTCAGTTGTGTGGGCCGTAAACTTGTAATGGAAGACCAAGTTTCTGAAGAAGCTTTTGCTGTTCACCGTATCCTAGGTATGCAAACCGGTATTACTGGTTTTTACTCTAATGGTGAAATCTGCTCAGGTGAAGATGATGGTCATAGCCAGTTACACAATCAGACAATGACGATTGCGTATTTAAGTGAACGTATGAACTAAGTTGAAAAATTACTTATAAAAAAGGGGATAGCGTGTGAAAATGCTATCCCCTTTTTTATTTAACCCTGATTATTTCTAACTATGCTGCCAATTCTCTTGCCGCAGCCAATAAAGCAAGACGCGCTATAACACCATAAGCATAAAAACGATTCGGCTCCGAATCTGGCATATCATTTTTTTCTGGTGTATTACACGGTTGTGCAAAAGCCAAAGGTTCAAAATGCATGCCCGGTGCATTCAAATTTTCATTTACACCACGGCCCGTGTGCACACGATAAAAGCCACCGACAACAAAATGATCCATCATATAAATCACTGGTTCAGCAACAGCTTCTTCTTCGCCAATGGTTTCAAAAGTATAGACCCCCTCTTGTACTAAGACATTTTCAACAACAAGACCTTCTTTAGCTGAAGCCATTTTATTGCGTTGTTTACGATTCAGGGTCAAAACTTCATCAGCACTTTTCACTGTCATAATGCCCATGCCATAGGTACCTGAATCTGCTTTAACAACCACAAAAGGTTCTTTATCTATGCCATATTCATCATATTTCAATTGAATTGCAGTCAACATGCCTTCAACATTTTTGGCTAAACATTCACTGCCGCTGCGATCTTTAAAGTCAACTTCACCACACTGTAAAGACATGGGTGAAACCAACCATGGATCAATATTAATTTGCTTGGCAAACTCTTGTGCTACACCATGGTATTGTGTGAAATGTTGTGATTTTTTACGTGTTGACCAGCCAGCAGATAATGGCGGGATCACTTGTTGCTCTAAGCCCTCTAATATTTCAGGCCGACCTGCCGACAAGTCATTATTTAATAACACGAGACAGGGAGAGAAGTCACCAAGGCCTACACGATTACCCTGTCTTTCTAACGGTTCTAGCACGCAGGTCTTACCAGAGGGCAAGTCAATCGACATAACTTCATCGAGATCTTCACGTAAACTGGCTATTCTTGCTTCCACTCCGGCTTTTTCAAACACATCACGTAAAGTTTCTAAGCTTTCTAAGTAAAATAAGTTACGTGTATGCTGTTCAGCAATAATCAATACCCGCTTAGCTCTGGGGCATGCTCTTTCTACTGCAGCTTGTACCGCTTGTATACATAAAGGCATAAACGCAGGATTGAGGTTATTAAACCCGGCAGGAAATAAATTAGTATCAACAGGTGCAAGCTTAAATCCTGCATTACGAAGGTCAACAGACGCATAAAAAGGGGCTGGAGTAAGCAACCACTGTTCACGTAACCAGCTCTCAACTTGAGGTTGATGCTTTAACAGATCTTCTTCCAGTTGCAATAGAGGACCATTTAAAGCCGTCGTTAAGTGTGGAACTCTTGAAATCATAGTCATGAACTCATTAAATTTATGTACCAAAAATAACGATTGCAACGTTATTACTGTGATGTATTCATCAGTTTACTTTTTTATTATCCTTCATACTTACTTTTTTTGTCCGCTTAGTGCGTAAATAATATTTTTACGGTTTAGTAACCCAATAAAAAATAGTGTTATATTAGCCGGGTAATGATGATTAGATTGAAGGCGTAGCTTAACTGTGAGTGAAAACCAAACCGAATTTACTGGCCTCAAGGTCATGGTGATAGATGATAGCAAAACCATCCGCCGGACTGCTGAAACGCTATTAACAAAAGCTGGTTGTGAAGTTCTGACTGCCGACAACGGTTTTGAGGCTTTGCCAATCATTAGTAGCCAGCACCCTGAAATTTTGTTTATCGACATTATGATGCCCCGTCTTGACGGCTATCAAACCTGTGCTTTAATAAAAAACAATCCGAAGTTTAGCAGTACTCCTGTTGTGATGTTATCTAGTAAAGATGGGTTATTTGACCGAGCTAAAGGTCGAGCAGTTGGGGCGGAACAATATTTGACGAAGCCCTTCACTCGTGAAGACTTATTAGGGGCAATTCGTACCCATTTATTAAACAATTCCAAGGGTGATTAATATCTCATGGCTCTTATTCTTATCGCTGATGATTCTCCAACCGAAGTATATGTCTTAAAAAAGATACTCGAGAAACATGACCACCAAGTCATCATTGCAGAAGATGGCGAACACGCAATAGAACTTGCTAATAGTAAACATCCCGCTCTAATCCTTATGGATGTCGTGATGCCAAAATTAAATGGTTTTCAAGCAACTCGCCGCTTAAGCAAAGATCCTGCTACCGAACATGTTCCTATTGTCATTGTTTCTTCTAAAAATCAAGAAACCGACCGTTTATGGGGATTACGTCAAGGTGCAAAAGGTTATCTAAGCAAGCCCGTTAGCGAAGATGAATTAATTACAGAAATTAATAAGCTGCTAGGGTTCTAAGATATGGCAAAAGTAAACGGCCCTGCCGAGATCATTGCGCTACTTCAAGACATCGAACGTCGCAGCAAACAACAAGCAGCTGGTTTAAGTCAGGCAGATGATTTACAAGCCGCATGGACAGCAATTGGTTTCCGAGTGGGCGAGCATCATTTTCTAATACCACTTAGTGACTCACGCGAAGTTTTTACTGTTCCCGATCATTATACGGCCGTGCCTAAGTCAGAAGCTTGGGTCTATGGCATTGCTAATGTCCGGGGTGAGCTTTTACCTATATTTGATTTGCAACATTTTCTAATCAATAAAAAAAGCCAAGTTAGCAAACGTAGTCGCATTATGGTGATCAACCATGCCAATATTTATTCTGGTTTATTAGTCGACGAAGTTTTCGGGCTAAAACATTTCCAACGTAAACCTGAATCGCCCGACATTAATAAACAAGTCAATATTTCCGCTTATCTCAAAGGTAGCTTATTTCATCAAAATACCCATTGGGATATTTTCAGTTTCCAGAAACTCGCCGAAGATCCACGGTTTTTAAATGCCGCTGCTTAACACTTTTATCTCAGGACCAGTTCTATGAACTCAGCAAGTAAACTTTTTTTATCCTCATTGGTTGCAAAAAACAACCTCGTTTTTCTTATTATCACTTTACTGCTCGCCAGCATTTCTTTGCTGGGATTGTGGCAAATGGTTGACGGATCGTATCAACAGTTGATCCCCAACCTTGATATAAAAACTCTCGCCACAATAACTGCAAGTAGTATCGTTCTTACTCTTTTGGTGGCTATACGTTTATGTTATACCCCACTTAAAACCATAAAAGTTTCACTTGATAATATGGAAGTACAAAATCGCCATAACCAAGATGCGATTTTGCGATTACTTGATGAAATGGGTGACCTAGCGGATGGTGACCTGACAACGTCTGCCACGGTAAATGATGATATTACCGGCGCGATTGCTGACTCGGTAAACTACACCATTGATGCCTTGCGTAATCTTGTAGAGCAAATTAACTCCACAACCGTACAAGTAGCATCGGCGGCTGAAGAAACACAATCAACGGCTCTACATTTAACTGATGCCAGTGATCATCAATCACAACAAATCACCGAGGTAAGTTCGGCGATTACGGATATGGCGGCATCTATCGAGTTGGTATCTGAAAATGCAACCCAGTCTGCTGACGTAGCGCAACAATCGGTGACCCTAGCGATTCAAGGTAATACGGCGGTGAAAAAAGCCATTAACGGTATGGATACGATTCGTGAGCAAATTCAAGAAACATCAAAACGTATTAAACGACTTGGTGAGAGCTCACAACAAATCGGTGAAATCGTTGAATTGATTAACGATATCGCCGAGCAAACGAACATTCTGTCTTTGAATGCTGCGATTCAAGCGACCATGGCGGGTGAAGCCGGTCGTGGTTTTGCGGTGGTTGCGGATGAGGTACAACGCCTTGCTGAACGTTCAAGTAATGCGACCAAACAAATCGATGCTCTGGTTAAAACGATCCAAAGTGATACCAGTGAAGCGGTATCCTCTATGGAACAAAGTACCTCTGAGGTGGTGTCAGGAGCGAAATTATCACAAGATGCGGGTACCTCTCTAGCGCAAATTGAAACGGTATCGCGCCAGTTAGCGGAGCTAATCAATAATATTTCTGATAACGCGAAACAACAAGCTACAGCGGCGGTTAGTACCTCTGATAGCATGAATGTTATTCAAGAAATCACCATGCAAACGTCAACAGGTACCAATGAAAGTGCTGCATCCATCGGGCGATTACTTGAATTAACCAACGAGCTACGTAAATCGGTTTCTGGTTTCACCTTGCCGAACTGATACGCATAACTAGATTGGAAGCAATCCATGGCACAGCCTAAACAAAATAGTTACAACGCCCTAATGCTGGTACAGAGTGAAATTCAACAATCACTCGAGATCGCCTTGCGCGCCTTAAATGTTTTTATCGACATACCAGAAGACAAAGCGGCATTAAGAAGCTGTATTGACCAGTTACATCAAGTCAATGGCACGATAGATATTTTAAACTTTGATGGTGCCAAGCTATTTAGTTTCGAAATGCTGGAATTAGCCAAAGCTTTACATAAAGACAAATGCAAGGACGTTGAGCAAGCCCAAGAAATATTGGTGCACGCTTTATTATTATTGCCTCACTATGTTCAGCTGTTAAACAATGATATTCAAGATCACCCTTTATCATTACTTGAGACTATCAACCAGCTTCGTGCTGCTCGTGATGCAGAAGCGTTAAAGGCGAGTGATTTATTTAAACCTAAACTCGCTAAATCACTGCCAGAAAATATTGCACCGAACCCTCAGCAAAAAATACCTAATATTGGTATTAAATACGACAAATTAAGTCATGCATTCCAGTTAACATTACTACACTGGTTACGTAATGAAGATGAACATAGCCTTCGTAAAATACGAAGTGTTATGCACTATTTGAGACTGAATAGTAAACAAGAACGCACCACTATTTTTTGGTGGGTTGCTGAAGGTGTTTTAGAATCGTTGCTTGAACAAGGTTTACAAGTCACTCCTGAAATAAAACTACACCTCGGTAAACTTAGCCAACCAATAAAAATATTCACTGAAGAGGGTGAACAGCAACTAATTGCTTTGTTCCCAGCTGAATTGGAACGTAGTCTATTACTACTTGTTGCACGTTCTAACAGCAGTGGTGCATATGTATCACAACTCAAATTACTTTTTAATTTGCACTTTTTCGATCACCGCCAAAAAATCTATGGCATGAGTAATAATGCTCTGAGTGATGCCCATTCAGCTGTGCTTGAACAGCTGCAAACGATCAAAGAAAAAATCGGCCAGTCAGACCTTGACACCTCATTTAGCCATGAAGTGCTCACCCAAACAACTGAACAATTGACCACCTTGGTTGATACCTTGCAGTTACTCACCGAGTACCCTGCTAGTCACTTACTGCAAAACCAAGTTAACGAATTAAATGCCATCTCATCAGCCGGTCAATTGCCGAATGATCAACAGCTTATGGCACTAGCCGACAACTTGCTCCAAGTTGAATCGTTGTTAAATACCACGCCGTCAAACACCTTGTCACCTGAACAAAAACAATTGCAACACACGGTAATCAATGAATGTTTACTTGAGTTGAGCAATATTAAAGAAACATTATCCACTCAAGCTGAATCTGCTGGTAACGACAATAGTTTCTTAGAAGATACCGCGTCACAAATTACATTGATCGCAGGCAGTTTGACCATGATCAACCTGACTTATGCCGCTGAGATGCTCAATAAAACCGTTGCTCAAATGCAAAAAAGCATGAGTAATAATGATGAGCTAAGTTTGGTCGAGCTCGAGCTGTTTGCTGAAATTATTGCCGCGGGAGATTTATACTTAGAAGGCATTAATCAACACGGTCAATCACTTAATCAATTTTTAGACTCTGCAAACGCTAAACTTGACGACTTCGATCGGATCCTTGCTGATAACATCGCAGCAGAAGCGGCTCAACCATCAACAAAACCTACAGCTATACCATTAGAGCTGGAGTCGAGCTTAGAGTCTGAACTAGAGTCTGAACTAGAGTCTGAACTAGAGTCTGAACTAGAGTCTGAACTAGAGTCTGAACTAGAGTCTGAACTAGAGTCTGAACTAGAGTCTGAACTAGAGTCTGAACTAGAGTCTGAACTAGAGTCTGAACTAGAGTCTGAACCAGAACCAGAACCAGAACCAGAACCAGAACCAGAACCAGAATTAGTATTTCAATTCGCTGAAGGTATTGATCCAGAAATTGCTGAAATCTTTATCGAAGAAGTGGATGAGGTCTCAGCGGATCTGGCCAAGTTAATTCCGCACTGGCGTGAACAACAAGATCAAGACGATCTGACGGTCATACGTCGTCACTTCCATACGCTAAAAGGCAGTGGTCGCATGGCCGGTGCTCAGGTTATTGGCGAGTTAGCTTGGGCTGTTGAAGATATGCTAAATAGCCTCTTAGAAAACACTGTAACGCCTCCTGCCACTGTTGAACAAATTATAGCCGATGCTTTTGCTCTGCTGCCTGATTTGATATTGCGATTTAGCCAAGGTGATATGGAAACTACCGAACAAGTAGAAGCTCTGGTTTCTCAAGCATCGGAACTAAGTGTCGCAGAAGTCGAAGAAGTCGAAGAAATCGCAGAAGTCGAAGAAATCGCAGAAGTCGCAGAAGTCGCAGAAATCGCAGAAGTCGAAGAAATCGCAGAAGTCGCAGAAATCGCAGAAATCGCAGAAATCGCAGAAGTCGCAGAAATCGAAGAAATCGAAGAAATCGAAGAAATCGAAGAAATCGAAGAAGTCGCAGAAGTCGCAGAAGTCGAAGAAATCGAAGAAGTCGAAGAAGTCGAAGAAATCGAAGAAGTCGAAGAAGTCGCAGAAGTCGCAGAAGTCGAAGAAATCGAAGAAGTCGAAGAAGTCGAAGAAGTCGAAGATGTCGAAGAAGTCGAAGAAGTCGAAGAAGTCGAAGAAATCGAAGAAATCGAAGAAATCGAAGAAATCGAAGAAATCGAAGAAGTCGAAGAAGTCGCAGAAGTCGAAGAAATCGAAGAAGTCGAAGAAGTCGAAGAAATCGAAGAAATCGAAGAAGTCGCAGAAGTCGCAGAAGTCGCAGAAGTCGCAGAAGTCGAAGAAGTCGAAGAAGTCGAAGAAGTCGAAGATGTCGAAGAAGTCGCAGAAGTCGAAGAAGTCGAAGAAGTCGAAGAAGTTGAAGAAGTCGAAGATGATGAAGATGACTCGTTACAAGAGATCTTTAATGTAGAAGCAACACAACACATTGAAACACTGCAACAAACAAGTAAGCAGCTAACAGAATCACAAATAGTTAATAATGAAATGCTACGAGCGGTTCATTCTCTCAAAGGTTGTGCCAGCATTGCCCAAGTGACTCCTATCGCCCTTATTGCAAAACAATTTGATGCTGCGTTACAAAGCTTGTACAAGCAAAATATCAGCCTATCGCAAACACAAGTTGCGTTAATCCACGAAGTTGCTGATGGCCTTGATTCTGTTCTAACAAGCATTAAATCTGCTACGTCCGATGAGGCTGAAATTGATCTTTTTGCAAATGATATTTATTTGCTCGCCTCTGAATTAACCAGTTCAACCAGTGAACAACAGCTCATTGATCCAGAATACTTGGCGGTATTCCTCGAAGAAACCGATGAGCAATTAGATGTTTACACCAAAAATCTCGATAAAGTACGACAAGATCCAGAAAATATCGACTCTCGTGATTCTGTACATAAAAACTTATCATCTTTAAGTGAAAAAGCAGAACAAATTAACCTGCCAGCCGTTGCTGATCTTTACCAACTGCTTGATAAATTAATTGTCACGCCAAGTTCAGATGTCTCAGGCTTATTCTTATTGTTAGAGCAAGGATATGAAGAACTGAATACTCAAATCGAGTATTTGATGCAGAATAAAGCAGCGCCTGAACCAACCGTATTCAACGATAATGTCGATGAATTTATTGCACAGGCACAAGAACCTGAAGTAGAAACCGTTGAGCTAGAAATACCTGCTGAAGAACCTGCTGAAGCAGATTTTAGCATTCCAGCTGATGCTGATGCAGACTTGCTAGAGGCCTTTACCGAAGAATGTGCAGAGTTACTCGAATCGAGTGAATCGGCGATCAAACAATGGCAGCAAGAACCTGATAATCAAGACGCTTCTCAACAACTGCAACGTGATTTACATACCATCAAAGGTGGCTCTCGTTTAACAGGCATTGATCCAATTTCTGATCTAACACATCAAACTGAGTCTTTGGTATTAGCAGTTTGTAATGATCGACTTCCTGGCGATGAACAATTTTTTGATTTATTACAGCGCTGCCAAGATCGATTAACTGAATTACAAGAGCAGTTAGCAGCACGATCTACACTAAAATTTGCTAATGATCTGCATAATGAAATTGCTCAGGCATCCGGTGATGTTCCTGTCGATGAAGAAGAACTCTCTCCTGTAGAAGAAGCTGTCGTTCTGCCAACAGAAGAAATAGAAATAGAAACAGAAACAGAAACAGAAACAGAAACAGAAACAGAACTTAGTCTGACAGCTGCAGTAATGCCCGCAGAAATTGAAACACCTGTCGTACCAGCAGCTACTGTCCCAAGTCATGTTGATCAAATTCGTGTACGTGCCGATCTATTAGATTATTTAACTAATTTTGCTGGCGAAGTAAGCATTTCTCGTGATCGAGTTAGCCAACAAAATACCGCGGTTCACCATCAGTTAAAAGAGATGAACGATACAGTTTTACGTTTGCAAGAACAGTTACGCAAATTTGAAATTGAAACCGAAGCACAAATTCTATTTCGCTATGACGATCAAATGCAAAAACAAGACTCCGAGTTTGATCCTCTAGAACTCGACAGATTTTCGATGATGCAACAATTGTCTCGCGGCCTTACCGAAAGTGTCAGCGATTTACATGATATTAGCCAATCGATGGATCTAATTGTTCATGAGTCGGATTCAATTTTATTGCAACAGTCACGCTTAAATTCAGACTTACAGCAAGGTTTAATGGATACACGCCTACTTCCTTTCAGTGGCATCACTCCTCGATTGGAACGCATCGTTCGCCAAACAAATGCTGAGCTTAATAAAAAGTCGAATTTAGTAGTGCACGGGGATGAGCAAGAACTTGATAGAACCATTATTGATCGCATTGTCGCACCTATTGAGCATATTCTACGTAACGCTATTGCCCACGGCTTAGAAAGTCCGGAAGAACGACAAAAATCAGGTAAAGATGAAAGCGGTACATTAACGTTGACATTAGCTCGTGAAGGTTCAGAAATATTAATTACCTTAAGTGATGATGGCCAAGGTATCGATGTAGAAAAAATCAAGCAAAAAGCCTTACAGCTACAATTAATCCGTCCTAATAAGATCCCATCCGACGAAGAACTGATTCAATTAATACTCAACTCTGGTTTTAGTACTGCAAATGAAATCACGCAAATCTCAGGCCGCGGTGTTGGGATGGATGTGGTCAGCAGTGAAATTCGTGCCCTAAAAGGTCGTTTAAGCATTCATTCAGAAGCCGGAAAAGGTACAAGCTTTAATATTCGTTTACCTTTAACCTTATCGGTACTTCAGGCGCTATTAGTCAGTACTCACGATCAGCAATATGCCATTCCATTAGCTAATGTGTATTCCGGTGAACGAATCACGGTTGAAGATATTAAAACAACGTTGGAAAGTGCCACACCGCAATATGAATTTAACGGTGAAAAGTTTAATTTCATGCCTTTATGCAATCTACTTGAACAACCGTTTAACCTGCCAGCCAACCCCAAGCAACAATTACCTTTATTGTTATTCCGTGCAGGTAAATTACGCATCGCTTTATTGGTAGACTCTATTAATAGCAACCGCGAAATTGTAATCAAAACTGTTGGCGATCAATTAGGTCAAATTTCAGCACTCAATGGCGCAACGATTTTAGGTGATGGTCAAGTTGTCTTTATTCTTGACATTCCAACCTTGGTCGAGCTCAATGCCGAAGATGCTCATAGAAAAACAGAAGATGCTCAAAACTTGGCTTTGGAACTGGCTGAACTCCAAGGTCGTACGCCAATTGCTATGGTGGTTGATGATTCGATCACCATGCGTAAAGCATCCGGTAACTTATTAAAACGACATGGTTTTGACGTGACAACGGCTCGCGATGGTGTAGAAGCTTTGGCACAACTACATGATCAAAAACCTGACCTTATTCTGTTAGATGTGGAAATGCCACGTATGGATGGCTTTGAATTTGCTTCTATCGTTCGCAACGATGAAGAATTCAAACACTTACCTATTATCATGATCACCTCTCGTACTGGTGAAAAACATCGTAATCGTGCGATGGGAATCGGCGTTAATGTTTATCTGGGTAAACCTTATCAAGAACCAAAACTAGTAGCCGCGATGAAAGAGTTGCTTGGCGATAACTATCCTCATGCAAAATCATAAAGCCCCAACGCATCTATTTCTAGGACATTTTTATGGCTAACGTCGATAATTTTATTCATTGTGTATTGATTCCTTTGCAACATCATTTTTTGTTATTGCCCAACCCTACAATCGCGGAAGTCACCCCGATGCCACACACTATCGATGCTGTAGCAGAAAGGCCTGATTATTGGCTTGGACACTATGCTTGGCGTGATCAAGTCTTGCCCGTTATCGATCTTGAAAGCATGATTGGAGATAAACCGAGAACCTCTGATGATGCCCATAAACTTTGCATCGTTAATGGCATTAATCCAGAGTCACATATTGAGTTTTATGCCTTACCTTGCTACGGCGTGCCACAATTAATCACCTTAAATGAGTCGGCCATACAACAAACTCATGATTCTGATGAATCTAATTTTTTACATTGCCAAATTAAAATTGGTAACAAAATCGCCTTTATTCCTCATTTAGACAACATTGAAAAAGACCTAAAAGAACAGAGTTAATACTCTGTTGAAAATTTGCTTTAAGATAAGG